>Ga0123342_1004764_pt1 | contig 20380 bp, 14 predicted proteins | sample Turbeawhitnodule_FD_89960 | JGI IMG/M metagenome (GOLD analysis project Ga0123342, IMG submission 89960) | Root nodule microbial communities of legume samples collected from Mexico - Turtle bean Mexico white nodule | ecosystem: Host-associated > Plants > Roots > Nodule | place: Mexico: Nepantla... | reverse complement strand
TTGTTAAAATTGAGATGCTAATTGCTTTGAGATTTAATCTAAGGGTTGATTACAACATTAAACTACCCCAGAACAAAGCTTAAACCAGCACAACAGCATCAAGCAAAGCAGAGGCTTCATCATTCTTCAAAGGATTTGGATTCTTCAAAACATTGAACACCACTTGGTTCAACAATATTAGCATCAAACTAACTGTAACTGTAGTTAGAACATAATGCAGTTAAAACATATGCTAAATAACTCTAAATTATTTCAGTTTAAATAGAATTGTTTTACCATACATAGAAACTATATTAGCTTCAGACTAACTGTGTATGCTAAATAACTTTATATTATTTAGTATCTTTGGAACTGTAGTGTTGTGATATAAAACTACATAATCGGTTGGTGTGGCAACAAATAATATATTATTACTATTAGTAAAATAAAAAATTATATTTAGCGACTAAAATAATTTTGGTGGTTAAAAAATAAATGTATTTTTGGTGGCTAATTCGGTGACAAAAATAAATAATTATATTTAGCGACAAAAAAAATCAGTGGTTAAAAAATAAAAAAATGTAGTGGCTAAATCGGTGGCAAAAATAAAAAATTACATTTAGCGACCAAAAGAAAACTGATGGATAAAAAATAAACATATTCGTTGACAAAAAATAAGCAATTATATTTAGCGACTGAAATAAAATTGGTGGCTAAAAATAAACATATTCGGTCGCTAATTCGATCGCAGATATATTTTTCCCAATTTATTCAAAACAGCCATCACTTTAGCGACCAATGGTTTTGTCACTCTCATGTTCAGTTGCTGATTTGGTTGCAAAACTAACTAACATCATTAACAATTCATTCGGTCGCTATTTCGGTCGCATATTTGACACTAAGGGTATTTGGTGACTATTTTAGTCGCAAATTGTGACCACTTATTTTCGGTCGCTGAATTCGGTGACTAAATTGTTATTTTCTTGTAGTGTTGATCAAATGTCTAATGTGTTACCAGTGACAAGAATTGAACAAGTAAAGGCTTAGTTGACGCATCAGTTCTTGAATTGGTCAATGATGATATTATCAATCCAAAACGTCATGATGATGATGACCATGATGATGTCAATGACTCAAGCAATGACGATGATGATGTTAATCAATCAAGCAAAGATGATGACGTTAATCAATCAAGCGAAGATGATGAAGAACATGATGACAATAACATCAATGATTGAGATTTTCACAACACTGACAAATAATGTATGTTAGTTTTTACATTTTATTTAACAATCGATATGACAATGTGCCCAACTTGATTAATCGTGATATTGTTTTCTTCTGGAACAATACCTAGAACTAGAGACAAGGATGGTTCTACTATCAAACATAATCATGCTAGTCATGGAGTTCCCACGAATATGCATGGTTGTCTAGCAATAGAACTTTACTTTATCCTTATTTAAATTCTCATTTGGATTGAATTGAATTAGATTTTTGGAATACATGTGGAGATATACATGTTATAATTACATACATACAAGTTATAGTTGTGGATAATTCAAATTTATTTGAATTTTCACTTAGACTCAATTGAATTAGATTCTTGGAATTTAAATTAATTTGCAAATGCAAATTAGTTTGGCATAAAATTTTCATTTGGAATTGAAACAAATTAATTTGTAACACATCGATTTTCAATTTGGATATGCATATTATAATTGTTATTACATTTTCATTTAGCATTCAAATCAATCTTCACATGTTATAAATTTTCTCACTTTTACATTTGAAATTGGACATAACATTTATAAGTAGATTTTAATCTTAAAATTGCATATTCATCTCATATTAAAATTTGGATTACAACTTCCAAAAAACTGAATCTTTTATAAATTGGTGCTCTTATAATATTATTGATGTTATAATCAATTATCAGGTTTTACATTCAATTTCAATTTATAATTCAAATTGATTTTCAATTGTATTTTGGTTTGGAATTATTCAGGTTACAATTGGGACTGCAAAAAGGTCCATCACGTTTTGGTTTGGAATTAATCAGGTTTAAAATGGGACTGCAAAGATGTCCATTACTCTTTTGGTTTGGAATTAATCAGTTTCAAATTGGGATTGAAAAGATGTACATTACTTTTTTGGTTTGGAATTAATCAGGTTGGACAACAAAGAGGTCTTTTACTATTTTGGAAATTATTTGGGTCCCGAACAAGTCCAATAGATAAAAAAAAATAATTCTCTAGCTTGTGTGGGCTTAATCCAAACTGTTCATTTTTTTTTCTCGTGTTTTCTTTTATGTAGGCTGGGCTAACTCTATACAAACTCATTTTGCGTCACCTAATTTTTTTTATTTTTACAATTCCGATTTATGGGTGGGCTAAGGAAATACTACAATCCATTGCTTAAATTAACATTGGCAGTTTCTTCCTGCACCCCCACAAGGTTGCACAAAGATAAAACTGTTCCTCTATAAACTGTACATTTTTTTTTATATTCCGGATTATAAAATCCGGTAAATTTTTGGATTGGCGCTTCCAGTAAATTTTTGGATTGGCGCATCCGGTAATCTCCTGGATTGATGCTTCCGATATTACATGAATAATAGTGTCAATTCAAAATAAAAAATGCAAAACATTCGAAAAGACCATTCTGGATTCGCCAATCCGTAATTCAAAATATGCATTCTGGATTCAGAAATCCATAATTAAAAAAAATCATTCCAGATCCACCAATCCGTAATAGAAATTAGGCTTTCGGATTCAGCAATCCGGAAATCAATAATTTATGCAACTTTGCTTCTGGAACACCCCCTCATCCGGAATGCACCATGATTCACTTTCGGATTGATGAATCCATAGCACACTCCCAGATCCCAAAATTATGGGGGTTAGTTTCGGAATTTACAAAATTGTAGGGGTGTAAAAAGAAAAATGTAGGGGTGCAGGAAGAAACTGCCATTAACATTCCTCCATATTGTGTGAGTTGAACCCACACTAGTATTTTTCTTTTTTTTTAAAACCTCAATTATGCATCAGCCTTATAGACGCTACATTTCATAGCTAAATATACACTCCCTTTAAAGTAGGCTTGGTCGATGCCAAGATATGTTGTGTAGGCTCGGGCTACGCTAGTAAATTATTTCATGTAGGCTTAGCCTATGCTCTTTGCGTTCGTTCTAAAGGCTGTCGCAAAGTCTACGAAATATCACATTTTATGTTGACCTTCTCTTATTTTCATCTGGTTTTGACCGACACTTAGCATCCAATTTCTTGTAGTGAGTGTCTTAGAAGAAAGAAGAAAGAGTGAAATTGATCTACTACTTACAACAAGGAACAATAATAAATGAAAACAATTAAATTATTTTAAAATGATTAAAACTAAAGTAAAAATTTAAAAATTTAAAAAAAGTGTGGGTGTTTATAATAACTACTTATTAGAGCAAAACTTGTTTATCAGAACAAAATTTGTAAAAATAATTTGTAAGTTTTTTAATATAAATTACTTAAAAATAATGTGGCATAACGACTCTCATTTAAAATAAATAAAAATAAATAAATCTTATATATAACTACAATAAAATTACTAAATAGTAATCAAATTTAGAGATTGAAAATAATTAATTATTATATTGACTAAATTAGATATTATTTTAGAGACTACAAAATTATTAATATCTAAAGTGATTTATATTATTAATATAAATTTATAAAATGGTTTATAGACTATGATTTAAAGTAGCTACTAATATTTTAGGTATTAATATTTTATATTATAAATTAATCTCTAAAAGATTAATAGAGGCTAGTTTAGAATATAAAGTAGTAAGTAACTAAAATCTCAGTAGTTAAAGGTTAGATACCAATTTAGAAACTATTTTATAAATTTTTATTCATAATAAAATAGAAACTATTTTAAATATCAATATTTTTTTTTTATAAAATAGTCTCTAATTTAGTCAAATAGTAACTAATTATTTTGGTCTCTAATATTAGTTTTTATTTAAAAAAAATTCTTTGAAGTAGTGTATTACTTAAGCAACAATTTTGTAAACTTTTTTGTAGTATGAAAAATTGCATCTAACTATACATTTTCCAAGTTGAGTATGTGGGGGGCATTTGACAAAAGAGCAATTACGGTCAAAATTGATTCCTCGATCTTTCCCAAAATATCTTTGTTGTGGATAGGACCAATTCTATCAAAAGTAACTTTGCTTCAACGATGATGAAAAGTCCATAATAAATACTAAACCAATAAAATTGGCTTAAAAAAATAAATTGGTTAAAATAACCGGTGAAATCAATAAACAAAGTCACTTAGAAAAATAAATGAATTATAAAGCTAACTTTTTTCTTAAAAAAATAAAAATCAATCTAAAATATTAGTCATTTTTATTCTAAATATAAACTTTTTAGTAATCAATATGATTAATTTTTTAATTTGAATATGATACACTCATCAATATTCTCTTATTGACTAAATACATATTAATTGAAGTTGATCTACCACACTATAAAACTATTTCATGAACAACTATCACTCATAACATTGACTTATGATGATTACACGATGTTCTTAAATTGAGGAAAAGAGTATGTGAAGCACAAATGTGTTTTTTTATCAGTAACAAAAAAAATAAAAATGGAACATTAGGGGTGTTCTAGTCCTTTTACACAATATTGTCTAGTCATTGTATATTTATGTGATATCATATTTCCTCTTCAAAATAAAGAGAGAGAAGAAAAGGTTGCACATTGAATCAACAAAAAAGCACCTTAATTCATCCTTTAAGGGTTTCACAACTACAAACTTATGATTGACAAACTGTCCAAAGGAAAGTTTACCCATTGACAAACTGCTCATTGTTTAAGCTTGGCGTGCGTCTTATACAAGGGTTTGTTGTTGGTGCTTCTTTGGGTGATGAAGGAAGTTCCTTTACCTTCTCTACTAGATGTTCATGTTACTTATATGATGTTGGCAAAGTTGTACAGTGCCATTGCAATCACCCTATTGCTCACAACTAAGTGATGATCCTCAACAAACTTATGTTCCTTGTTTGAATATGAAAATGTGTAGTATGTGATGAGATTGATACTTTGATATGTAGTGTTATAACATAGTCATTTAGTGTTTTATTGTTTTGTAGATGCATGAAACCATAACACAAATGAAGATAATAACATGGTTGAAGAGCTTGAGAAGCTTGGCACAATCATTATGAGTTGTAACATAATCAATTATGTTCTCATTTGACATAATCCATTATCGCTAAACATAATCATTTATGGAACATAATCAATTATATTACAACCCATAATCTATTATGTCAAGATATATTTAATATGAGTGATTCAATTATGTGTGCTTGTTGATTAATGTTTTAAAACTTTATAGGGATTATATTAACTATAAATTGTTTTGTTATGACATGTTCTTGTGGTAAAAAAGAGAGTAATCCATTAAATTTATTAAATTTGTGATAAAAAAAAAATAGACTATTAAATTTAACGTGTACTATGTTAACATAATATTACAACATTACAAGAAAATCATTACAAAGAAATCAAGTTTCAAGTTTAGAGACAAAAAATAATTAATCACTATTTTTTTATCAACAATGAATTAATAGAATAAAATGGCACATTTTAGGAGTGTCCCAACCACACAAAGAGCTGGTCTACTAACCACACAAAACGTGCATCTACAAAAACTGCATAACATTGACCAGCATTGTCAACATTTGGACTTGGGCTTACAGGTCAGATTTTTGCCTAGCAGACCCCTCAACAAACCTTTGTCCTGCTTGCTGCTGCAAAAATTAACCCAGAACCCTTTTCTGCTTAATAAATCACTTCTACACCATCATCTTCCTTGTCCCTTCCTCAACGCCCTTCTTGTAACGTATATGACTCCACCCCTAAGAGAACCATTGTCCCTGCATCCCTACCATAAGACCTTTCCAACCAATAGACATAGATATACAATTCTAACCAATAGCTAATGCACAAAACATGTAATCCAGATATATATGAAGATAACGAAAAAACAAAGGATCCCATCTAGCACCTAACCCCACCCTAGTACTACCCTTTTAATTTCAAACATATAACATGATAAAGAATCCAATCAGGGAACCCAACATGAAAAACATTCATCATATCTTTCAACCATAACCAAGCTTTGAATCACCTTTACCGTGACTTCAGTTGGACCTGCAAACAACTAACAACTAGCTCTCTAAGAGCATTAGTAGCAATAATCTCAGAAACATCACGACAACAACATTAAAAATAGTTTACAGCTGTAAATTACAAGACTTCCTCCTATTAAAACAAATCCCTCCTTCTTCATCTTCTCTTTTGGATATATTTCAGACATTTCGTAGGATTTATGCACCAGTGGGCGTATGTAAATTTAGCTAGATTCTCTTTGCTGGTAAGCCACGTCCACGCCTTTAGTTGAGCCAAAGTGAAAATTTCAGAGTTGTCTGCTCGACCTTCCTTAAAAATGACTTGATTTCTTTGTTTCCAAATTTCTCTGACCATTACAATCCAAACACACCTCCAAGATTTGTTTATCTCTTGTGTAGCCCATTTTAGAATAAACTGTAGGAAATGGGATTTTCCTTCCCTATGAACCACTATTGGTTCCCCAACCTATTCACTACAGATGCACCATACTCTCCAGGCTACTCTACATTCGAAGAATACATGACTTTCACTTTCCTCATCTTCCCCACACATAGCACACCTATTGCTTTCCAGGATTAACCCTCTTCTCTCCAAATTAGCACGCATCGGAAGACTGTCATTCAAAACTCTCCAGGCAGTAGTTAATGTTGAAGGTAACGCCTTGATGCTCCAAAGAGCCTCATACAATGTACTATTGGCTCCTTCGTCCCTTATTCTTAAACAATTATAAGCTAAGTTAACCGTATAAGATAATTTTTTTGTCGCCTTACATATCCATTGATCCCTGGACTCTTTTAATAAGGTTTTGTTATCTAACAACAATGTGAGTTGGTTTTCCTCACCGATTTCCCACTCGAAAAGATTACGTCTCCATGCCACTTTCCAACACCATGTGTCGTTATTCCAAAAACCTACTTGTGAAAGGCTAGCAAATTTTTCATTGGCAATGGAAAATAGCCTCGAAAATTTTACTCTTAAGACCTCATTGTCTAACCACTTGTCTTTCCAAAACCTTATATCTTTGCCATCCCCCAACTTCCACGAAATTTCGTCTTCGAAGCAATTCCCTCATTCTTCCGACAACCACACTTTCTTTAAATCTTTCCACTAATTTGACTCCTTATAACTGCTGACTGCTCTTCTTAGTTCTCTCCACTCACCATACTTTGAATCCAACACTTCCCTCCACAAACCTCCCTCCTCTGACTACATTCGCCAAATCCATTTCCCCAATAACGCCTCGTTAAATGTCCTTATATCTTTAATACCTAGTCCACCCGCCTCTCTAGATTCGCACACGTTTTCCCGCCTCTCTAATTGGATACCCATTTAGAAACTAGTTTATAAATTTTATTAATAATAGAAACTACTTCAGATAATAATAAATTTTGTAGTCTCTAAAATATTATTTAACTTAGTCAATGTAGTGACTAATTATTTTTTTCTCTCAAATTTGTTTCTATTTAATAATTTTATTGTTGCGTAAGAATTACAATTTTTGCAATAAATTTTAGTATTGGGATGTTTTGAAAGAATAATTTTATATTATAAATTAGGAAATATTATTTTGAATCAAGTTTTATTATTATTTTAGTAAGAATTTAAAATATGAAATAGGGTTTAATATTTTTTGAATTAGGGATTATAATTTTACATTTAATATTTAAACTAGAAATTATGTATTTGAAGTAGGGATTAATAACTTAAATAGGTATTAAATTTTAAAGTTTGGTTTAATATTTTAAATTACGAATATAAGTTTTAAGCCAGGGAATAATATGTTTAAAGCATGTTTAATATTAAAAAGTATGAAATAAAATTTTAAATAGGGTCTAATATTTTATAATAGAAATAAAATTTTAACTTTTGTTTAATATTTTTAAGTATGAATTTAATGTTTAAAGTAGGATTCAATAAAGTAAGTCATGGTTCAATATTTAAGAAAGTTATGAATGTAGGGCTTATTTTCTTAGTAGTTGCTAGTGAGTTGTTATATGATGAACCCTCAAATGTATCATTTGTTTTGGTAAAGAAAGAGATAAGTTCACTTTGAACAACAAATAAACTTTAGTTAATTGACTAAGGGAGTTCTAGACTAATAAACTATAAATGGATTTTCAAATTCAAGGGTGAAATTCTAGGAATTGATTAGAAATTATTCAAGCGAAGATTGGTGGCTAGAAGCTTTACTTAGAATGAAGGAATTGATTATAATGATATATCATACTCCGTGATAAAATACAGATCCATTCGAGTGTTGTTAACCACAGTTGTTGAGCTTAATTCTGAGCTGGAACAAATGGACGTTAAGACAATTTTTTCCATATGAAGACTTAAAAGAAAATATCTACATGAAACAACTAAAAGATTAATGGTAAAATACAAGAAACGATTTGATTGTAAGCTAAGAAAATCCTTATATGTCCTGGAACAATCTTCAATACAATGAAATAAGGTGGTTAGTAAGTTTATTCCAAACATTGACTTTGAGTGAGATAAATATGATATATGAATTTATTTCAAGTTCCTTGGAAGAGATAGTTTCATATTATTTGTGTCATATTGTTGATGATATTCTAATAAGTAACAATAATAAACTTGAGATCGAGAAGGTTAAAGCTGAGTTGAATGAAAAATTTAATATAAAGGATGTTTGAGTTACTAAAAGAATTTTGGAGATTAAAATCATTAGATAACATAATAATAAAACCTTCTAGATGTATATGAGAAAATGTCCCTACAAATTAAGTGATGAAGAGTCTCTTAAATCGGGTGAAGTAACAAACCGTTATTCCATATACAATTGTGTGATGTATATAACTGTTTTTACTCTCACCCGAAGATACATTTGTTGTGAATGGTATTACATATTTGAATTATTAAAATAGATTTATTAATATTTATCAGATTTAACTATATTAAACTTTAAATTGAGTTTCTTAATTGGATTTTAGAAACATTGCGAATTTTACAGCCCAATCATAGATTTGCATGCCACTTTGGTTGATGCTGAAGGCTAGTTGACAATGAAGGCCATCACTAACAAGCCAGCATATAAAATACTAAAATAGATCATCTGAAAAATCCATATTACAGCATAAATTTTGTTTCATCAATTTCTTTGTTGCATCTTTAGAAAAGGGGATTCATCATGTTCATCAGCTACCTTACAATGAGTCTTTCCACAATGGTTTTCAAAATTCAAAATGGTATTTGGTAGAACTGAAGGCAAATTTCTGGCACATTGATCTACATTTACAATTAGGAGCATTAAGCCCTTTTATTGAACAATTACAAGAACCAAATGCCAAATGAAATATCTCCTAAAGTTGAAAACAATTGGTTTTCATCTAAACAAGTTGGACCTAGTAAACAAAGTTATCTCTGGTTGTTTTCAACCAGAAAGAACTGCACTCAGAAGCTCATTCCAAGTGTCAGGAAGCCCTGGAAGACACCAGTGGCTGCAATCTACTGCCATAACTCCACTATACCCTTCAGGGTGTGCATCTTTTCTGTACTGTGAGAGTGTGGTCACATCCAAGAAATACACTGGCTTTCTTATTCTGTTCAACACCTTCTTCACCACCACCCAAGCCATTGGTGTTCCTGCAGGGTACTTCAGTCCGAAGAATGGTTGTTTCTCACTCATACATGACTTTGCTGGTTCATTCCATTCTCTCCCCCTAATCACCACATCACATACACCACCAAAGATGCCTCATTCAAAACTTCAACTTTACATTGTCATTCAATATACATAAATACTTTTTATAAAGTATCTTTGTTCAACTATATACTCATTTTATCACTGTTTCACATTAACTCCATTCATTGGATGACACATCACTAATTCTCACAAATGATATACAGAAACAACTGACAGAGTGATGAATTTAATGTAAGAAAATTGGTAGTAACTTACTGGTAATGCACTGGAGAAATTCCCAAGAAGAAGACCTTGGTTTGTGCTGGATTGATGTTTCTTTCAATCCACTTAGCCCAAGTTGTTAGCCCTTTATAGTATGCAACAAAACGGTTCATGTCTTTGAACAACCTATTATTCACCTCAACATAGTCCCACCTGTCATCAATTTTTACAAAATCAATAACATTAATTAACCATTGAAATTGAAAAACTCAAAAAATCATATCATAAAATAAAAATCAGTTTTAAAAACAAAAAATAATTAATTGTTATAATAACTAAATTAGAGACTATTTTATAAATTAAAAAAAATTGATTTTTAAATTAATTTTTATTATTGTTAAATAGTTTATAAATTGATATCTAATTAGTCACTTAAATTTTTTTACCAAATTTAGAAACTATTAAACAATAATAAAAATTAATTTAAAAATCAATTTTTTTTTAATTTTTAATTTTTTTTTAATTTCTAAAATAGTTTCTAATTTAGTCAGTATAACAACTAATTATTTTTTATCTTTAAAATTTATTTTTATTTTATTAGTTTTTTTTTTACTGCATGAGACAGTGAGAAAATGAATGATCGTACGGTTGTGCACTTCCGGTGTGGGTCCACCAGTGCCACGTGTTGAAGATCAGCACGTCCATCCCCATCCACGAGTCACCGTTCTTGATAGAGTCGAGCTTCAAAACTCGTCCAACTTTCTCACGGTCAAGATCCACCAAATATGCTGTTCTGTACAAGTATATCTCAAGCCCATAGTCCTGAAAAAATCACAATTTCTTTTACTTTCATTTTTCTTTCTTTAAATCTCCACATTAAAAAAGAAGCCAATATAAGAATTTAAACATAGTTATTTTTCATAAAAAGTTAATTTCAATCTCAAAAAGTACTAATTATAATACATGATCCAACACGAATAGTACATGATATTATAAATCCTACAAATTTTATTAAAATAAATTTGATCCTATCTTAATAATTTTAAGTTAATATAATTTTACAAGGATGGAATTTTCCTCTACTTATCTACTATAATTTAGTATACATTAACATATAATATGAGATGTACAACCCTATCATTATTCATTATTTTACAACTATTTTGGAAGACATGCCTATAAATCTAAACAATAAGCCTATCTAATTGAAAAAGTGTTTTTTATTAATAAAATATCTTATTGAATTCAAAGTAAAAAGTAAAATAATACGATATTTTTACGATTAATAAACGAAAAAAAAAATCTCAATCAAACGTTTTTTTAACATTGTGATTCAACTATTGTTTTTTATTTCTTTTGAGCCCAATTAACCCACACGTAATTATGAATAATTATATCTGTTGCAATATTATATAATGGCATAATGGGAGCTTATATCATAAACAAACATAATGAAACACAGAATAAGATTTTGTGCTTGAAAAAATAAGTGCAAATATCAAATTATCATTCATTTGATTTGCAGAAAACTATGATGGAAAGAAAAACGGTTTTGTTGAATAATGGTGTTAGTCGTTGTCTTACTCATAATTCAGTTACAGCCAATGATGGTAACAATCCGAGATTTATGTCAATTAACTTAACATACCGAGTTGCAGGGAAAATTAAATCTTCAACTTAATCATTACTAATTGAAACATTTGTTAGACAAAATTTCTATCCATAGTACATGCTTGAAAACTCTTCAAAGAGATGAAAAAAAATGTGAAATTCATAATTATTAAATATTTAATGATTTTCTGGAAGTAATAAAGATATATTGAAAGATGAAATCAAACATTTTGATGGAAGTAATAAAAATTGAGGTTTTCTGAGTGAGAGGAGAATAACAAAAGTAAGTGTTGGTGGTTTTGAATATGAAGTAAAAAAGTTTCCCTTTTTCTACCAAACCAACTGAATATGTGGAAAATGAAACTCCACGTATGTTCTAATGATTAACAACAAAATTCCAGAAAAAAATATCATGGTTTTTAACTTTCATGACTTTTTTTTAAGTGCAGAGGTGTTTGAATTTGGTAGAGAGAGAGAGAGGGAGAAGTATTTTGAGTAAAGTATATTAGGACACAAACATTTATTATCTCTTAAATAAAAGAATCAGAATTGTCCCCAGCCAAAAGCAAAGCTTCCCACCAATCACATCTCACCTTTACTGCTCTTACCTCAGTGCACAGTGCTACACAGCAGCTACAAAAATATGCACATGCACCACACCAATTTCTGAGCTCAAATACCCAAATAAGATCAGATTTCAGGGTAGCAGAATTTGAGTTCAAAAATGGAAGTGGCTCAGAAAAGTTTTAAACTTGGGGTCAAATACATGAAAGAAAGAGAGGGAAGTGACACATCTAGTATGGACAAACATTTCCACCAAAAATGCAAAGTTTCCAAACACTGAGCCAAAAATAAAGTAAAAGCACAAGAATGAAACAACCAACCTCAAATGCCACTTTGGAAAGAGCATCCCTTTGACTGAAAGTGCTCCTAGATTTTGGCACCCAAGCATGAACCATACATGCCAATGAATTGAACTGGTTCAAGCTCAAGGAGTCACCAACAAACATAATCTTCTTCCCTCTATATCTCTCCAAAAACTCCAATCCATTGAACCTGCACAACAAAAATTTCACAACCCCAGTTAGCCCAAGACCATGACATGATAAAGAAAATGCATATAAAAATACAACAAAATTTAGATACAATTTCTTATATCTTATTTGTGTTGTTTTCTGAAGTTTTATCTCAGAAATTTACATCATGTAGACTACTAACGTAAAACAGTGAATTGAAAAACAAGCCCATGTGTTTGAAGAAAAATGTTTAGATTTTGTTCAAGTGAATAATGAGAGGAGTAAAGGTGGTACCTTGGCAAGGGACAAGAAAATGGCGTCCACCTATAGTTTTGGTAAAGTTTATCAGAGCGACCATGCTTTTGGCAATTGAACTGTGGATCTATGAAGGGACAAGAAGAAGGGTCATAGAGAGGGTATGAAGCATCGTAGACCCATTTCCCTCGAAACAAGTTGCATTCTGCTGCGAGCTTCCTGGTTGCACCAGACTCCTCTGCTTTTGTTTGGTGGCAGAGCAAAAACAGAGTTAAGAACAGAGCATGTACTAATGACAGACCCATTTCTCGGATTCCGAACCCTCCCCGTGATTTTTTGAAAGGACGAGGAGTGAATAGAAACTTGCCCCCAAATCAAGGTCTTATATAATGGAAACGTGAGAGAAAGAGAAAGATAGTGTTTCACAAATGAATGCACATGGAATGTGAAAACAGAACAACTTGCAACGTTACCTCGTTTGTTGTTGTTTTTTAGTGTTTATTTTTTTTTTACTTTAAATAATGTAGTGAAACCTTGAATGGGTTGGTTCTTTTAACCATGGCAACTTGTGGGGTTTGATGCAATTTTTGCTTTAAAAATTGTTGGAATGATGATCATTGTGATTCAAAAAATAATGCCCACCAAGAAAGACAGAACTGAAAATATCTAGTTATTGTTTTTCTTCTTTCCTTTTTCTTTTTGCCGCCAGTCTCAAACAAATATCATACGGAAAATATATGTGAACAGAAAGAAAGAGAATTCAGAAAATTCTATCAACTTTTGTATGGAATTAAAATTATTAAGCAAATCTTTAACTACACACATTGGTCTCAGTGACATAAGAAAAAAAGAGAGAGAGATAGTATTATATAGTTTGAGACCACAATAGTTCAAACCAATGATAAAATAAAATTTATTGATAATGTTGTGTGAATGTAGGGTTTGGTTCCTAATTTTTTTTATAAGCACATCTTAGAAATATTCTCAAAATTAAAGGACACAAAAAAGTTTGTGTAGAAATGATAAAATAAAAACATTTTATTTATAAATCAATAATGGATTTTGACCTTTTGTGTGTGTGGTACTATAAAAAGGTACTAGGTCTACACTTCCTTGGTTGTGATTCTTCAGTTAACTGTGGCTGTGCTGTGGAGATCTCACAAGCATCATTTTGGATATGGATAATATAAACTGAGCATACCTATGTTGACTTCAGAGGTGACTGATTCCCCCACTATCATGTGCATGCTGTGCTTTTAGTGTACAAAAACACCATTATTTTCTCTATTTTTTGTGTGAAAATATTGTGTTCATTAGCTCTAAGTTTTAAACAATACCACTTTTTTTCTCTGTCACATTTTTTTAAGGGGTATTTAATTTTATTGAGTTTTGGTTTCATTTGGTCAAGTCGATTCACACCAGTAAATCTCAAGGAAATCTCTGTTGATAGTAACTTAAAAAGAAACCTCCCGATCAAAGTCGATTTATCTAAGTGAAATCATGTCGAGAATATGCTAAAAGAAAATCTCTCGGTCACGGTCGATTTACCTAAGCGAAATCCTAATTGAGAGTATCATCTCACCGACAACATGATAAGCAAAAGTATTTAAACAAGACGAAGGAAGTAAAAAGACAACACAATTGATAAAAAGTCATAATTCATTAAAGACCGAATGGCCGTCTATTTACAAAAAAAAACACACGCTTTACAAACAAAATACGCATGCTCATCCAAAAAGAATAGTATAGACCTAAGCATCTAAATCTATCCTCTCAGCCTCTGGAGTTCCTGATGGAACCGACACGACCTCTCGGGCACTCGGGATATTATCAATTGGCAAGAGCTTATCCTCATAGAAGTCCTTGTCGATGTCGAACTTCCCCTTGTCCAAAGGAATGTTATAAAAAATAGGCAGTTTGGTCGAGAACCTTTGGAAAGCCGAGCTCATGTTGATCTATGACGTTGTTCTCAGCAATCTCCAGGTCCTTCATCAGTTTTTCAATTTTTTCCTCGGACCGATAGTTCGTAAGGGCCATGTCCAAGAGGCTTTCTTTGAGCCCTCAGATCTCTTCATCCGCCTTCTCGGCCACTTCCCTCCCAGTCCTCTCAGCCTCAGCACAAAGGCTTTTCCGATTGAGAGCACAAGCCTTCCACTTCAACTGCATTCTTGTCCCTCTTTAGCAAATCAGAAGCCATACGCTTGCCGAGGATGAGAGTGCGCGAGCAAAGCTCCATGAAAGCATCATGGACTTGAGAAGGCCGAGCCGACAAGGAGTCCTGCTTGAAAGGGTTGAGGGTCACTGTCACCCCCTCGGCAACTCGGAGGTCATGACTGAAAAAATCAAGGTCGCTTGAACTCGACCCTCCGACACCTCGACCTCTCTTCGGGGACTTGCTCGAAGATGAACGTTCTCCGTGACACCGAGAAGAACGACCTCGATCCTTCCCATGATCGTCTTTTGATCTCTTCTTCGGATTGACGGGAGGACGATTGGTGTCTGGTCCCGACACCACGACTATTGGGATAGGCGCCTTTGCGACAAGCGTGGAGCTCTCGACACCTGCCTCGACAGCTTGAGCCCTTTGCTGCCGCTTCAAGCGCAACTCCTTAAAGTAGTCCTTGTTCCCACCTGCCGGTGTTAGGCCTGCCATGATATCTGCAAGTAACCAGGATTAAGTCAAATGTCAAAGTAAAAAGAGTCGAGACGAGTAAAAGAGACACACCATCAACATCAACAATTTTATCAGAAGACAAGTAGGCACGGATGAGAGCCTGGGTTGGGATCTGGCGGGGAAGCCCATCCAAGACAGATAGTACCTCTAGGTCATCCTTGATCATCAAGCTTCTCGACCACATATAGAAATGTGTCGGATCCGTTGTCCAATAGAAAGGGAACCTGGGAGTCTCACCATCAAAGAAAAATGGTCGACCTTCCTCCTCAATCACAACATTGAAGAAACCTTCTTTAAATCTCTTATAGGAAGTGGTAAAAGGATTAAGGAAGCTATTCTTTGATTGACCGACTAAAGATACCCAACCTATCCGGTCTCCTGGCCTTGTACCAAAAAAATGTAAAAAAGACCTAGGAGTGGGCTTAAGATCAAGCACCTCACAAAGCAACCAAAAAGCCTGGAGCTACGTTTAAGACACGCAATACCTCCATGGTAAACTCATCAAAAGGAAAGTGGACATGAATGTCCGAAATCAAACAAGAATAAAAATAGAAAAAAAATTTGGCTTCCCTCCCTCTACCCAACCAAACGGTTTCAAATTCTCGACACCTATGCAATGCAAACGCACCATTCGGCACACCCTCTAAAACAATATCAAAACTCTATACAAAATCATGAAGCATTGACACCTTAGTATATTTAGAAAAAACCTCACGAACCCTGTTGTTCACCCGCACATACTCGGTCTCTCGAGTTTCCTCCCTATGATATGCACTGAAAGATGATGACATAGCAGGTTCAGGATTATTTCGGCTTGAAGGACTGAAAGCCCGAGAAGAATCCTCAGTACTCTCGGCATCACTAGGCACAACATCTATAGCCAATGGCCTTTACCTACTTGAACTCCCAGAATCTGAAGAAAATAAATTGGTTACAGAAGGAGAAGACATGGTTACCTCAGAGAAACTCTTCAAACGAGTACACACAATCAATGAAAGGATTATTCGGTTCTCAGATTCTCGGAGCTAATTCACGGTTAACATGTGAGAAATGGAACCCACCACCACCACTATTTATAGGTGAAGGAAAGAGTGAATACGAATCGTCACACACGATCTCCACTGTTGGATCAACTCAATATCAACAACCCAGATCACGCAAACTCACGCCACTTAACATCACATCACATCCACATGCATTGAGTAACCAAAATTTTCCATTCGGCCTTTAAGACATAAATAGATTACACAAACAAAGCGGATTATGAAGAACACACTCAAAACCAACTCACGACCTCTCAGCTTCTCGACTTCTCAGCTATCTAAGACTCTTACGTTACATTTCCACAAATTCACTTGAGTCTGGGGAGCATATGACTTAGGAGAGACGTACACCCAAAGATAAAGCAATTTTTCTTTCTTAGACTTTACGTTACATTTCCATAATTTCACTCGAGCTTGAGGGGCAAATGTATTACCGGGAGGTCGAAAGGCCGAATAGTAGATAAGACTGAACGAACTTGGAAACAGACGATAAACAACGATTAACCATAATTACGCCAGTTTAATCATAAACCATAATTAAGGCACAAATGGACTTTCGCCTGAGCCCAAAAGAAGGCCCATGACAGTTGAAGCTCAGCATAAGGCTATAAATATCAAAGGGGACCCAATGCTAGAGGTAATTTTTGATATCCCTAACTCACCTGCATATTATACTCGGACTGACTTGAGCGTCAGAGCATCTTCGCGGGAGCCGCAAGGACGTGAAGACGGAGATTATTGAAGTCACTCTAAGAGGAACCCGACCTTATAAGAACAGTTCTTGATAGAAGGGTACATTGTCATATTTAACTCAAGAATGGTAACTTATTTTTATGAATGAAGCGATTGACATCTTTTAATTATTTTTGTTGAGTCTCAACTTTAATTAAGCTATGTTATAAGTATTTAAAAAATGTAGTCAATTTTAATAAGTTTAAAACTTATTTTACATGTTCTAAACTTCTTGATTTAAGTTAAAATTTTCTTAATTATATTTTTATAATTATCCCAAAATCAAGTGTTTATATATATAAAATATTTAAGTAAAGAAAAATAATTATTTCTTTGATAGATATTCTAGATTACCTGGTCCATACAAAATTAATTTTTTTTTTCAAATATTTATCTTTTTAAAATAATGTAAAATCCAGTTATATTAATTTTTAAAGATATGTATAAAATGGTTTTAAAATAAAGCTAACATCAATTTTATTTTTCTAGTTTTTAGTTGTTTTTCTTTGTAACTGTGTATAGCCTTTAAAAGACATTAGTATATTAGAAAATAAAATATATAACAAGAATTCAAACTTATAATATTCTAATAAACAAAATAAATCATGTAATAATAATTCAAAAATTTATAGTATGATAATAAATTTATTGTAAATTATACAACCTCTTTATAAGAAGAAAGAGTCTTCCCCTTATGAATATCTTTTTGTAATATTAATAATTTCACATAGTTTCTATTGATTAAAACTATAGAAAATTATACTTGTATATAGATATTCAATTGAGAACCTCCAAATTCATGCTCTCATAACCAATTTAGGAGTTTAAATAATGACTAAACTCTTGTCACAATGACATATATAAAAGCATATATTGAATGACACGTATAAGCTCTCATATCACCATATCTTGAATCACACAAATCTTTCCTTTGCTAACTTTTTTCTGCTTCCATTCTCTTTTTGCTTTAATTTTGTATATAGAATGAGCTTAGCAAAACTAACATTAAAATTAACTCAAAAGATGTGAAAAGGTGATTGGAAGCATAAAAAATTAAAACTGAAACCTAATGAGTGCAATGATTAAATTGAGTATATTTAGTAGAACTAACTATTAAAATAAGTAATAAATGCAAAATGATATAAAATGATATAATTAATTATTTCGGCATAACTTGGAATTTGATTGTTATGTATTTTTCATATTTAACAATACATTTAACAACTCTTATACTTTTCAATAAATTTTAACTAGAAATTTGTACAAATTACTTCTATAACTCCTCATTAATTAACATAAAAGCTGAAAAATGTAAGTGGAATTTAAAAATTCAAAAGCGAAACCTGATAAGTTCACTTAGTTACAACGTTGTTGTTTTAAGTATATTTCCTTTTTATAGTTTTTAGCTAACATTTATTTTTGTCATTAATAAATCCCACTAAATAAATTTTATATGTTTACGTTTGTTTTTTCTATATATCTTCTCATTAATATTTTTTATTCTTACATAAAAAATATTCTTATTAAAAATACATATTACCCACATAAAGGTTTGTTTGTTTCGGTAGAGTAATGACAGAATAAAGAAAATAAAAAAGATGTCATGATTTTAGAAAAAAAATTACTTACCAAATTTTGAATCTATCATTAATTATAAAATACATTAATTAGTTCAAGAACTAATTTAGAGATATTAAAGTTTAATATTTACAAAATCCATTACAGTTTAATATGATATTGTATACTTTATTCCACAAAGGAACGTATACTTACTTCCTTCATACCTACAATGAGTTTTTTTAAAAATACCATAAGTATTTAAGTATTAACATAATCAAATAATTCTTTTTATAAAAATATAGATTCTTGAAAATAATTTCATATTACGTCAAGGCTTGCCCGACAATCACAACAAATTTTGTATATTCCTGAGTTATGTTAAACAATATTAAAATAAAAACTAAATTCTAATTAATTTACACACCTTATTTTATGTAGATAAAATTCTTTATTTTAATTCCTATTTTTTTTTTATCTCTTTAGTATTTAATTTTTAATTGTATGTTATTATAATTTTGAATTTTTTTATTTGAAAGACCAAGTCTGTGTAAAAGTTTAGATGTAAACTTTATGATAATAATAATAATTAATAATAAAAGAAAAATCACATGGTTGAATATTGTGATGATTAATGGGAAGTGTGAAGCTGTTGTCGAGTTGTAATACCCTAAGATCAAAGCCCTTCAAGGCCAACCTGGACTCAACAACTACTAGTGTAGTGTAGTACATATAAATAATTTCTGCATGTCAAAATATGAATAAAAAAATATTCTTCATATTATACTACTTATGATAACAACGGACCTACACTTTTCACAATATGGATCTAATACTTCAATTCAAAACTACTATTTCAAATACTTTCCCTCTAGATATTTTTAAAATAAAAAGATCAAAAATAAAAAAAAAATACATTTTTATAAACAAAAATTAATCTATGCAACCAATTAAAAATATAAATATTTAGAGAAAATTATAAAATCTTTTTAATAAATTAGTTTATTGAGAAGTTAATTTCATTCTTTTCTTGTGTCTATGGATACATTTATTAAAACATACATAACTTGTTTGGAATTTAAAAAATCATTTTAAATTGAAATTGAAATTATTTACTAATTTTTTATCCAAATAAAATTGAATTCTAATTTTTTAAACATTGTGTTCTTGGTAGGCATTGATCATTGATAAAATTGATGGTATTGTATATATTAAAAAGAAGTTTAAAAGTTATTTTTAAGTTAAAGTTTCCTTACAAATATTAAATTAGGTATTGATTTGTAAAATAAAGATATAAAAATTTGAAAATCATTTTCATTTTATTTTTTAGTTTATTTAACCAACTTCTATATATATATATATATATATATATATATATATATATATAGAGAGAGAGAGAGAGAGAGAGAGAGAGAGAGAGAGAGAGAGAGAGAGAGAGAGAG
>Ga0123342_1004763_pt1 | contig 20381 bp, 11 predicted proteins | sample Turbeawhitnodule_FD_89960 | JGI IMG/M metagenome (GOLD analysis project Ga0123342, IMG submission 89960) | Root nodule microbial communities of legume samples collected from Mexico - Turtle bean Mexico white nodule | ecosystem: Host-associated > Plants > Roots > Nodule | place: Mexico: Nepantla... | reverse complement strand
TATATATATAGATATAAAATATATATATATATATATATATATATATATATATATATATATATATCCCACTAGTGGTAATAGCATGAGAGTGTCAATAATATAAGAAAAATTAAAAAAGAAGAAGAAAAATTGTAATGATCAACTAAAATTTGAAGTAAAGGAAACTATTAAAAATATATTTATTTTAATTTTTTATAATTATTAATTAATAAAAAAATGTCCGGATAGGGACTTGAAAAAGTAAATAAAAAACTAAAGTAATTTACGTTAATACGTTATTTAGTCAAAAAATTTATTAATAATTAAATTTAATATTAACTGAGTTGAGTATATCATATGATATCGTCTTTGCTAAAAATGATAATTTTTTCAGAAACAATTAGATTTTTGGACTTTCTTAGTTGAGGGATTTTTTGTTTTGAACTTTTGAGAGGCCTAAAATTTTAAAATGATTGGGTTTTAGAATTAGTCAAACTATTATTAACTAATTAAAAATGACCATTATTATTAATATAATATGAAATACATAAACATTTTTTTATTTAATTATTTAATAACTCACCACTACAGAATAAAAACATTTTCTATTGGGAGCTGAATGTGCGAAACAATACCGTTGTATTAAAAATACTAATTCAAAAACTACAGGGCCCTACTTGCGAACCGGGTTCAACTCGGTTCAATTCAGAATAAGGTGAGAAATAAAAAGTGACGGAGGAGCGCATTTTGATTGAACCGCCAATTCAAATTCAAATTTCACCACAACATAAACCCTAAACACTACCACCAGCATTCAGATCCAAGACGAACGTTTCCTTCTCCGAAGCTTCACATGGCTTCCCGCACCGAGAACAGGCCTCCTCGCAGCCTCTCCAATGTATGTTCCGTTCTCCTCTTCTTTTTTTTTTCTTTTTTTTAATGCATAGTAGAAGAAAGAAGAAAAAAACCACATTTATTTCAGAAAAAAGGAGGCGCCGAAGAAGCATTTTCCGACAAGCGTCGGAGGACTGGAACGGAGAGAACGGAGCGACAGGGCGGCCGAGGTAGGGCTCCCTTGGGTGCTCTAAAGGCCGATGCTAACGAAGTTGCCAGCGTCGAGGGTTCTGAGTGTAGCGTTGTTGAGTTCACCAAAGAGAAAGTGGAAGCGTTGCTGAATGAGAAAACGAATACGAAGGAGAATCGCTATGATAATAAGGTTTCTTGTTGACTGACTTAATTTCGTTATTGGTTTTTGGTGTTTGCCCAGCTAATTGGGGTGTGTGGTTTTATTTTTGTAGAGAAAGACGGAACAGATGGGGGATCTCATTAAACGGCTTAAACTCTGCGTTCGATGGTGTATGAAAGTCGAAGAAGGCCATGTCCAAGAGAAAGAGAAGCTTCAGACTGACCTGGAATCTGCTGAGAAGAAACTCCTTGATACTGGTCAGTCTTTTAAATCCGTGTTTTTAGATACTTGGATATCTTACTATGCGTTTTCAGCATATATAATTATTGAAAATTGTGTACCGGTTATATCATGGTTGCCTCAACCTTCAATTTTTGTTGCACATGGTATGTAGAAGGCTGCAGATCTGGCTAACTATGTGTTGTTGCAATCTGGCTTTAGATTACTCACAGATAAGGCTGTCTTCGGTGTGTCTGGTGCTTTATTGATATTTTGTTTTAGAAAAAACCTTCAAACATTACCTAATTTCACATTCGTATTTTCTGCTAGACCAAGAACTTGGCCTTTTCTATGTAAAATAACATAAATAATTTTTCTGTTTTTTTTTTTGCCTGTCTATAAAACTGAAGAGTGCTTGTTTATGTGTAGTCTTCAGTTTAAAAAATTAGTGTCGCTAACTATTCACACATTTGTGTTTTTATCAGAGAACAAGATGGAAATTAAGATTGCAGAGTTGGATGAGACTATATCTAATTTGAAGGCAATAATTTCCTCTTTAGAAGAGAGAATTGTAAGGGAAGAGTCAGATAAAATGGTAAGGTTGCTTGCTGCATGCAATATTATTATTGGATATGCCCAATGATAGTCTTCGTTTGCCTGATTATATCTGTTCTCACTATTTGATAATTAGGAAGCTATTGCATCTTATAAAAAAGAACAGGAAGCCAGAAGTGCAGCAGAGCAGATGCAAGCTTCTGTTTCAACTGAGCTTGAGAAAGTTCGGGAAGAGAAATCAGCTGCTGAGAGGAAGGTAATGCTAATTATATTATGTTTATTGCTTACCAATTTCTGTTCCCATTTAGAATCTGTCGAGTTTTGCAGGTCATTTCAAATGAGGACTTGTTAAAACGAGCACAAGAATATAATATGAGTCTGCAACAGTTCAATACTCGTCTTCAGTCAGATGTTGAAACAAGTAATGAGGCAATTAAACGAGTGGAGATGGAGAAAGCAACCATTGTTGAGACCCTTAGCAATGTGAGGGGCCACAATAAGGCATTGCAGGATCAGTTGGCATCCTTCAGAGTAAGCTATTTGATATTTGATTTTAATGCCGTATAATATTTTCAATAAGTGTAAAAGCCTTTCTATACCCAGTGACATAGTAGGAATTGAAAGGGAAATGAGTAATTGATTTATAGCTTGTTATTGTGGACGCTTTTTCTTCTATTGATTTTAGTGCCGGTAACATCCTTCTTCACATGTGCACTTTAAATTCTGTATAATTTTTTTAGTTAATTTGGTCGAAGAGCTGCAAAGTGCAAATATTTTGTCTAGTATTACTCCTTGTTGTCATTGTGAGTACCTCCTTTTTGCGTGTTGTTTACTTCTGTCACTTTAATCCTTTTATCCTCAGGTTTCACTGGACGAGGTTACAAAGCAGAAAGAAATGTTAGTAAATGAACTGAAATGCGTGCGGGAAGAATTGAAACAAACTAGGGATGACCGAGATCGTCTGCAGTTACAAGTCCAAACTTTGGCTGCAAAAGTAGAGAAATACGGAGAATCTACAGCGAAATCGTGTGCGCAATTGGATACCTTGACCATTAAAACAAATGCTCTTGAGGTTTCTTTCTTGTGTTGTTTTGTTCCTTCTTTATGGCTATTTTATCCTTGTAGTTTACAATTATTTGCACTTGGTGATTTATAAGAGATAGTGGGCTTTCTTTATAGGAGACATGCTCTTCTCAAAGGGACCAAATATATATGCTGCAACAGCAGTTGATTGCTGAGAAGGAGAAGTTAAAGGTATGTCAGTTTTCTGTGAGCGCGTTTTTTTCCTTTTTAATTATACTCATCATTATGTGGGATAATGCCGTGGAAACAAACGGTAGAATATTTTAATATATTTGTTGATCTTTGCTAATAGAGTTAGTGCATGTTTGTTTCTGTTAGTTGTATTTGTTTTTTGTTCGTATTTAGTTTGTGCATATTTTGTTAACTTACATCTAAAACTATTATTTTTATCTTGTTAGATGGCTGATTTATCTGCTTCAGAAACAAGAACAGTTTTTGAAGATCAGAGAAGAATTGTTGGTGAACTCCAGGAGCGACTGGCAGAGAAAGAATTCCAAGTAATCGAAGGGGAGAAGTTAAGGAAAAAATTGCACAATACTATCCTGGTAAACAAATATCAAGAGAATATATATATATATATATATATATATAATTTTTTTTTTCTGAAATTCTCACCTAAATCATTTTCTTCCTATCAGTTGCTTAGCAAAAAAATCAGCGATATTAATTTTTTCTCCCTGTAGGAGCTAAAAGGAAATATACGCGTCTTCTGTCGTGTCCGACCTTTGCTACCGGATGATGGTCCTGGAACAGACATGGTTCTTTCTTATCCCATGTCAACGGAAGCTCTTGGTCGGGGCATTGAATTGGTACAGAGCGGTATGTGCACAAACTTCTACCCCTTCATTCATGCTACTATAGTTTCGGTTTCATGTAGTTTATCTTATGCAAATATAATAATCGTTGGACGATAAACAGGACAAAAGTACCCTTTCACATTTGACAAGGTATTTAATCACGAGGCTTCTCAGCAAGATGTTTTTGTTGAGATATCACAACTCGTCCAAAGTGCGCTTGATGGTTACAAGGTGAGCCTTAGGTTGTCTCCTTTTGCTTCATTATGCCAGGAGCCTAATAGTTGAAAAATTGAAAAAAGTAAAGCATGACAGTTTTATGATGGAAACAGGCTTCCTATTTGATACGGGGACTGTTTTACAAGCAAAAATGGTGGGGGTACCTTTGTTTAAAATCAAAACCCAAATGAAATAGTGTAAAATACTTGTGGGTTTTTTTTCAGATTTTTTTGGAATTTTTGTGATATTTTATCTGTTCGAAGCACAATATATTTGATTGTTGATTTTGCACCTGTTTGTGACAATTGATGTTTGGTTGCCGTTATGTTCCTTCTGTGGTCCACTGATTTTAAGTGTTACAAGATAACTATGCCTGGCCTGACAAAGGGCTTATGATTTGTTATGGCAGGTCTGTATCTTTGCTTATGGTCAGACAGGATCCGGCAAAACCTATACGATGATGGGTAGGCCAGATGCCCCCGATCTAAAGGGTTTGATTCCTCGTTCTCTAGAGCAAATATTTCAGATTAGTCAGTCCCTGAGGGATCAGGGGTGGAATTACAAAATGCAGGTTAATATAATTATTTTCAGGAGATTACATAACTACGAAAGATCCACAACGCAAAACTGACAATTTTTATACAATATTTGTAGGTTTCAGTATTGGAAATATATAACGAAACCATCAGGGATTTGTTATCATCAAATCGGTCAAGTGGTTTTGACTCAACCCGAACCGAAAATGGTGTTTCTGTTTCTGGAAAACAGCCATATACTATTAAACACGATGTCAATGGAAACACACATGTTTCAGACCTCACTATAGTCGATGTTTGTAGTGCAAATGAGATTTCATCCCTTTTGCAACAAGCAGCTCAAAGCAGGTAAACTCATGTTCCAAACCTCAGGATGAACATACACAAAAATTCCATTAGAATATGTGAGTATTATAAAATAAAATATACATGTACCTCTTTTTCCAGGTCTGTAGGAAGAACACACATGAATGAACAGTCGTCACGAAGTCACTTTGTCTTCACTTTGCGTATATGTGGGTTTAATGAGGTACTGACGTTAATACATTTTTATGTTTACTGTTTTTTTATGCCATTTCTTGATGTACTGTTCTCGTTGTAGAACACTGAACAACAAGTACAAGGCGTGTTAAATCTCATTGATCTGGCTGGAAGCGAAAGATTGTCAAGGAGTGGAGCAACCGGGGACCGGTTAAAAGAAACCCAGGTGTTTGTTTTATTCATTTGATTTAACTTAAACCTAGTAATTCTTTTTTAACACAAATAAAATGTTTGCTATGTATATATATCTTTACCAGGCTATAAATAAAAGTCTCTCCTCATTGAGCGATGTCATCTTTGCTTTGGCAAAGAAAGAGGAACATGTGCCCTTCAGGAATTCAAAATTGACATACCTTCTCCAGGTATGATAAGCTTGAATTTGTCTTAAGTTTTTTCATTTGTTTACTTTCATTATTTGCTTATGTTGTATATATATGCATGGCAGCCTTGTCTTGGGGGAGATTCTAAAACTTTAATGTTTGTGAATATTTCACCCGATCCATCTTCAACCGGAGAGTCACTTTGCTCCCTCCGATTTGCCGCCAGAGTCAATGCCTGCGAGATTGGTATTCCAAGGCGTCAGACTTCTGCCAGGCCCTTGGATTCTCGTTTGAGCAGCTGCTAAGAGAGTTGCCACACTATATCCATGACCAAAGTAAAAGTAACTGTTATTTGTAATCTTTTATATGGATAAAGGAAGGGCTCTTTTACCAATGTAACTGTGATTTGTAATGTTTTGGATAAGATGGTGTTGTCTTTGACCAATGTAACTATGTTTACTTTTAGAGAACTGAGGTTGTATAAATTGATTTAGAGGCTAACCTTTAGCCTCAGTGCTGCAACTAATTTGTATCATTTTCCGGAAAATTTAATTATTTGATTATCTTGAATTATAAATAATGTTTGAAGTTTTTTCTATAACCTAATCTATAATGTCTCAATATTACTTATTTAGATTAAGATTTATGTTTTTGAAACTTTAACTTTTACTATGGCTGTCGTCATGGATGATTATGAATATGCTAATAATAAGAGATATTAAAAAAAATTATAACAAATAATATTTGAAAAAGAATTAATGTGAGTTTTAAAATGTTTAATTAGTATAATTTTGATTTTACTTAACAAACTATTTTTTCTAAATTAATTTGTTAGTTAATTGAGTAGTGAAAAATGATTAAATTACATCAACCTTGACTACTATTAGTTATTTAGGATTTGAATTGAAAAATAAATCAATTTGAAATAAATCAGAGACCGATTTTGTTAAAATCAACTATTTAGTTTTGATTCTTTTATTTCATCAGGATTTTGCTATTTCCTCCCCCTTCTCATATTTTCTTTTGTTATCACTTAATTAATTATTTGTTGTATTATTTCATGTTAAATTATGTTTATTTTCTTTTCTTTTATATTAATTAAAAATATGAACACATGAAAAAAGTACATGTTTTCCCTGGTGGATATTGACACGTTAGTGGATAAAAATCTAATTTGGATAAAGTAGACTAATATTTTATAACTTTATTTTTTTAATTTTATATAATTATCCTTTCTCTTGTATGCAACTGAGTATAGATGTAGATTGTTTTTGTTGAAGTGACTAATGAGTAGATAATATAATCATCAATCTATTAACATTATTAGTGTGACAGTATGATGCTCTCTGGAGTATAATTCCTTTTTTTATTTTTTATTTAAGCTTCTCTCATTTTTTTTTGTTTGAAATAGAGGAAAGGAATAATATTTTTTTTTGTTTTTTTTTAAAGAATATAATATTTTGTTGTTTGAAAGAATATAATAATTTGGAGAAACTTCTGGACTCATGGTTCAACACAAAACAGGGGGACCCATAGAGTGATGAATGATGAATCATTAATTGAATTTTCTGTATAAAATATATTCTTCAATTTTTTTTCTTTTTTCTTTTTCATAGCTTTTCTTGAAAACATTTCTTTTCCATCTATATATTTCACAATGTACTTTTATTATGCCCACGGTAAATTAAAAAATACTCTGACGAATAAAAAAACTAATTGATTTTTTTTTTATCTCAATCTCTGATGGAAGAGATTGTCTCAGAACTTTTTTATCCTTTTATATAAGAGTTTTTTATAATACATATAAAAGCTTCTATAAGAAATTGAATAATTAAGATTTAGTTTTAAAAAAAAATTAAAACTTCAATGTTATTAATGTTTTTTCACACATTTTAAGGACAATTAAAAAATTACAATAGGGATAACTTTAATGTTATTAAATATCCTTTTTTTTAGTAAATAGGAATTATTTATAAATGTCATATATTGGGTTTGCTTGTATTATTTTTTGAAAAAAGATTATTTTGAATTAAATAAGTAGATTTTTATTTTTTATAAGTTTGTTTGTGTTTTTGTTTTGTAGAGAGTGTTTTCTAATGAAATAAATGGATTTTTTTTTTGTGTTAGTTTATTTCAATTCTTTTATAAACAAATCATTTTTTTTACCTAATAAGCAAAATTATTTTGAAAATTGCTTTGAAATACTTATTTTAATTCTAAACATACTCCTATTGTATTTAGGTAGAATGTGTGTTTTATGATAGAAGATTTTAGTTTGAATTAAACATGTTCATGATCATTACTTTGTTTTTTAACAGAAGAAGGTCCTTGTCTTGTAAATGAAGTTGGGTGAGAAGGATACTTGGTGGGTCTTCCTAACCATTAAAGATAGATTATTAAAAGATGAAGTTTTCCTTATTATACAGATTAATATATTCTTCAGCTGAACACAGGAAGCTGCAAAGTTCTCTCCTTTGGAGTAAAGTCAATTGGGTGAGAGAATGGAAGCCTCAGAGCAGAACAAATCAAAGGTGGTGGTGATTGATTCTTTGCAGTCATGGGATTTCTATGTTACCCAGGCCAGTAATCAGAATTCTCCTGTAAGATACTAATTTTATGCCAAAATTTGGATCTTTTATTTATTTTTTTGCCCTGGTCTGGAAAGAGTATGCAAAAGGGGTATTTAGGCTTCAAGTTATTCACAAATCCACTTTGGTTTTTGGGTTTTGATTTTCTGCAGTTTCAATTGGAGTTGTTAGCTTTAGTTCTTGTTCTTCCTTGTAGATAGAAAACTAGAAATGTAATCATTTACTCATGGCTTTATGTATTTTGTGGGATGGATCCATCGTAGGTTGTTGTTCACTTCACTGCTTCATGGTGCATACCGTCTGTGGCTATGGCTCCTGTTTTTGAAGAATTGGCTTCAAGCTATCAGGATCTTCTGTTTCTCACTGTTGATGTCGATGAAGTCAAGGTAATACCCCTCCCCCCTTTAACCTGATGCTTGTGGGCCTTGAATTCCTTGTTAAATGTTTTTAGGTATAGATTTTGGTAAATGCATAGTCTCCTTCTGCTTACATATTTGATCACATCATCGTTGTTTAAAAAACATATAGAACAGTTCATGCAAATAAGATAAGAAGAAAATGGAGGACGATGGCATAAGATGAGTTGTTATAAAAGAAAAAGGTTGTATATAATGTATCTCTTCATTAATCACTACTTTCTGTTTCTTGTACGTCGGTTTTATGCCTGTTTGAATGTCAGAGATGTGGGATGTAGTCTCTTTTGAGATTGATATCAAGAATTTTCTGATCAGTGTGACTCCATCTTTATCTTCTTCTTCTTTGGATTTTACCACCCTTTCCCTCCGAGTGAGAGTGTTGTTTTATTTATGAAATTATGAGCATTCCTCTCCAATTACACTCACTAAGTAAATGCAAAAATTGTATGGCAACCACTACATCCAAGCCTTTATTCATTTGGTAGGTCAGCATCATAGATCAAATGATGCCCTAATTGGGGATTTTATTTTTCCATGTTATATTTTGAAATGGATAGTCGTTGGTTGGGAATAGGACTACAAAGGTGTGTTCAAGGTTAGTACAACTTATGGACTGCCTTGTGATTCTTGTAAAATGTTTATTGAACGGGTTGTTTAACTTATTTAAAGTAAAAATGGAGTCAAAAAATCCTGCAGAGGATGATAGCTGCTATTAAGAAAATTGTGCCATCATCTTAATGTACATAATTAATTGTACCAATAACCTTTTACAGGGTTGTTTAACCCCATTGTTGGTTGGGGCAAGTTGACAACAACTTATTGAATTCTGTAATATATGTAATTTGCATCCTAAAATGTTTATCTAGTGCCATGTGGATCAGGAATATGTTTCAACAATTGGTTTTGTTATTGAGCAATGTATGTTTTTAACTTCCTGTAAGATCAGAAAGGTAGAATTCTACCTGCCTTGTACCTTCTATCTACTCTTGTAATCCTTATTGAGCAACTTGCACCCCTTGATTACTGACATGAATTTGAACCACTGTTTAACATTTGGGGGTTGCTACTCAACAAAGAACTATATATGCATATATATATATATATATTCTGCTGATAAAAAATGTCAAATCTATGTTCTTCATGGTTCATGTTGTAATTGACTGATTAGATATCATAGCAACCTTTTTGCGATATCATATTGATGCTTGGAGCATTGAAACAAAAAGTGAAGTCTTGTGTGATTTTCTCTAATGGTTTGTTACTGTTTGATTATGGCAATTAAACATATTGAATTTGTTTGGGGGGTTCAGGAAGTGGCCTCCAAAATGGATGTAAAGGCAATGCCAACATTTTTGCTGCTGAAGAACGGTGCTGTAGTGGACAAGGTGGTTGGTGCCAATCCAGAAGAGATAAAGAAAAGGATAGATGGGCTTACTGAGTCCACTCATGTCTCACTGGCATAGTTAAGAATCTGTTTGATATTCTATATTCTACTGTGGCAAGTTGCTAACTATGCACTTGTGGTCCTGCACTGCCCTATGGAATCCAAGTCAAAACCTTTTGTGATGTTGTATTTTGAATACCAGTTCATGAGTAATTTGGTTAATGGTTGTATCCACAGTTTTTTGTATCAGCCAAATTTTACATTCTGTACTTTTGGTTGTTGTGGTTTCATGCTGCCCTTCCTTGGATGTTGTGAATTCCCTGCTTCGTTTGGTAATGATATATACATATGCATATTTTCAAGGTATTCTTTGTTTCAGTTCTTACACTAAAAAGTTATGTTTTTCAGTTTATACACGTATATTTTTTAGTCCGTTTTAGTTAATGTATTATCAGATTATAGACTAAAATCAATTAAAATGTACGTGTATGTGTTTGAGGTGTATGTATATACAGCGTATATGTAGTCACAGATTAAAGAGTGTACGCATGAGATTTATAAGAGACTAAAATATACTGATTTTGTAACTATAGGGATATTAAGCTCAATATACTATACACTTATTTTGAGTCATTGCTTAAATTGCACTATAATTACTACAGTAAACTATTTTGAGTCCTTGCTTAAACTTATATGATGGGGCAAGTGAAATTGGAAGGGGAGGGAATAATATAATGGAGGCCCAATAAATATTATTATGCATATTTTAATGGAAATAAATATATATAAAATAAAAGAGAATGTGAGTATGTGGTGAGAAGTGATAGTTGGGTGGGTATTGATGTCCCAACGTGAGTCTCTCGTATCAAACACCACCTTCTTCCATATATTTTTGTTTTCTCTGTACACACAAAACCATTCATCACATATTTGTTTGTTCCTAACTCCGGCAACCCTTTTGGCCGGAGATGAGTAATAGTGAGTGGGTGTTGGATTATGAGTATCTAGACAACATTTCCCTCCCAACTCTTCACCCACCCAATTTCTCTTGGTCTTCTTCCTCTCCTCCTCCCATCTTCAGGTTATCCATACTTCAACCAGTTATGCTTCTTTTCTATCAACAAGTTTTTTTTTTTTGCAAAGACTGCACTTGCTTTGCACATTTACACCACTAGCTACATTACAACTGTGACAATCTTTTAGGGAAGGAACAACCTTTTACTCATCCCAGAAAAAGAAAAACATAACCTTGTGCTTATGTTTCTACTTATTTCTTGTTTTCCCCTGTCTTTCTCTCTGTTTTAAGATCACACATTGCTTCTTACATTTCTCATTGTCTTTTGCTCATAAATGCATTCGATTTTTTCTATTAAAATGTTCATACAATGGATAATGTGGACAACAAATTACGTATTTTTACTTAACTTTCTGTCTGGTAATTATTTTGATTTTTAAAGTTATTCAAAATTTTCCTCCCCAAAACAAGTGATTTTTTTAATGGTAACTTTTTTTGCAGTGTGGAGGAAGATGACCCGTTGGGACTTTCGGATGGTTTCAAGGAAAACGGGTCAAAAAAACGGTATGCTATTAATGATTAGAGTTTTTTTTGAGACTTTGATTTAAATCATTATTTTGCCTTTGCTCTGATTTCATCTTTATCATTTGAAGATTTTGTTTCCTTCCATAAGCTTCTGTTAGTTGCTTTTATTTTCATATTATACCATTATCGTGTTTTCTTATTGTATGCTACATTTGTTCTTGGTTTTTATTTCATGCTTTAAGGTAGACCCTATATTAGTAAGAAAAGTTTACTTTTGACAAAATAAAAAGTAAATAGCATTTACTTGAAAAACTATTATAATAATATAATAACATTTTAAATTAAAAAATAAATTAAATATTATTAAAATATTAATTTATTGAAGTGTTGAATGTTTTTATGCATCTTAGTGCGAGACATTTCACATCCCAAGGTTTTAGCCAAAACTTATATGAAAAACTTGTGTTTTATATGCTTAATTTTTAAAGGTGCGTGGCTTTTGAAATCGAACCTAATTGACATGTATAATCACTTTCTAGTTAAAATTGAAATATTAATATCGATATTTTTTTTATTCTTTTAATTTATAGAAATTTTTTTAAGTGTTTACACAGTTAACATTAATGAAATTCTATAGTTACTAACAATTTTTTCGTATATTATTATGTGAGTATTTTGAAATTTTAAATAAACTTTGAAAATATAGATAAAATAAACACATATAAAGGAAAAATATCATCCCTATGAAATCATTTTATTTTTATATATTTTTCTTAATAATAATAAATTAAGGAATTATAACTTTTCAAAGTTGATTTTGAGTGTTTGTAAAATCGATTTTTAAGCAAAATGATTCATGTTTGGACAGTTAAGTTTGTTGTAAAATTTAATGTATTTTTTTTCACTTCTTTAAGTAAAAATGACCTTTTATCATTTCTAGTAAAACCGAGATTTTGGAACAAAACCAATTACATGTTAATAACCAAACATTTATATCTTTATAAAATAACATTTACGTACTGTCAAAATCAGTTCTGATTATGCTTACCATCATATCAAACACAATTGTCTGTTCCTTACATATGTATCTATCTTTTATGCATGTGAGATCATTTGTTTCTTCTATCATCTCATTAGTTGGTGTTTAAAATCTTATTACAGTTTGAGGTCACCTTGTTCCAAAGCATGTAAAGAGAAAATGAGAAGGGATAGACTCAATGACAGGCATCTCTACTCTACTATACTTTTTCATTCATCCTCCTCTTATCTGCATTTTTCTATGTTTTTTTATCTGATCTATAACTCTGATGTGAATTGTTCTGAAACACCATTTAAAGGTTTTTGGAACTGGGATCTATCCTAGACCCTGGAAGGCCTCTAAAAATGGACAAGGCTGTTATATTAAGTGATGCAGTACGATTGGTGTCTCAGTTACGAGAGGAAGCTCTTAAGCTACGAGAGTCCATTGAGAATCTACAAGGGAAAATCAATGAATTGAAGGTGTGTAAATGTAACTGCATAACATGGTACTTCATACTTGGCATGCACATTTACTGGATAAATGCTGGCAACACTCTTTCTCTGATTCTATCACATTCTTTTGAAAATGAAGTTCGAAAACTCCTCTTGTGTCCGATACACGTATCGGACACGGACACCCGTAGAACATCGGTGAAATGTGCAATTCAAAAAATATTTCTTGACTTTCTAACCATTCTAACACAGGTTTGACACAATTTTAAAAAGGAGAAATACATTAATTTTTTAAAAACTAAAACTTATTGTATAAATTTTTATTAGATTATAAAAATAAGAAACAAATCCTTTTGAACCAACTATAAAAAACATCTTTCTCCTAAAAAAACCTGAAACATACTTAGTACAGATAAATCTTTATTGTCAATTTATATAATTCATAATTATATAATATATAGATTCGTGTTCTATATTTAAGAGATTATACTTATCTCCGTGTCCGTGTGAGTGTATGTTGTACGTAACTAGTCAAGATTTTGTAGACTACACTTTTTGTTTAACAAGTTTCACTTATAATTTTGGTGCCAGAGTGCACTGCTGTGAACATGATGGTTAACCTTACCTATGACTATATACTTTTGGTGTTTGTATAGGCTGAGAAGAATGAGCTTCGTGAGGAGAAGCAGCGACTAAAAGCAGAGAAAGATAGCCTTGAACAGAAGATTGAGGCCTTCAGTTCACAATCTAGCTTTCTTCGTGCATTTCCAGCACCAGGACAAGTTGTTGGTAGCAAGTTGGTGCCCTTCATGGGCTATCCAGGAGTTGGCATGTGGCAGTTTTTACCACCTGCTGCTGTTGACACCTCACAGGACCATGTACTCAGGCCACCAGTTGCATAACTTGCAAAGCCACTGTTTTTGGAGAAACGAAATTTATCTTCACTTTTTTTGTGCTAGTGCTTTTGCATTTGTGAAATGTAGAAAAAAGAGTCTTACTGATTATAGAGGCAACTTTATGATAACTACTCAGCTTTCGGTGAATGAATGCTCTATTTACACAAAATTCTCTTTAAAAGATGACAATAAAGGTTTAAAATGAATTCAATACTAATATAGGGTCTAGCTAACGATCCTACAAAACTGTTTCCAACGAGTTAGAGATATGAATAGAGAAAATTTGGGAGAGAAATTATCCATTCCATTGATCTCAGAATGAGAAAGTGTGAAATACAAAGAGCAGTATTCACATGAATTTTAGGACGTTTTGATATGTTCTTTCGCATGCATGCATATAAATAAGATAAAGTTCAAGCATGTCCTCAATTCTAACATCTGTTATGAATACCCTAGCAATACCCATGTGGTCATACAAAATAAGGATTTGGATCCTCTCTAGTTACTTTGTCAAGAAGCACATTTGTCTTTCCCAATCTTGAAATAGAAGGTCCAAGATTATTCTTGATTCATGACTACCTATGATATTGATGACATGAAAGGATACACAAACTAGTCTAACAAAACTGTTTTCAACAGGGTAGTTTGAACCCCATATATTCCCCTGATTCATAGTCTGTCCAAACCTTTATGGCTCCAAAGCTAGTCATTAGAACATTACTCACAAACATCACTATACTAACCGAGAAAACTATTATAGAGGCTCTTCCATACTTCCTAATTGCTCTCTGTACCACTAATAACCCAAGAAGTGATGCAACAAAACACATTATGGCCAAGATTAAGGCAGCTTCTACATGTTCCATTCCCAACATCAGATACTGCAATGCTGACATGGTAGCAGAAAAGAGAACCATGAAAGAACATGTTGCTGCTGTTACCTACACACACAAAAATTGCTTGGTAAATACCAGTAACCAGTTTACTTGCTAGTGCAAAAGGCATTTAACAAAGCTTGTGAACTTACCTCAGGTTTTATTCCAACCTGAAGAAGAAGTGGACTAATCAGCATTCCACCTCCAATTCCAAAGACACCACCCAGTATCCCTGCTAATAGTGCCATTGATGGAAAAGCAAGTATATTTGATGGTCTATTTTTGGTGAGTCCCGGCATCTTCATATCAGTTAGCTGTAAGCAGAATGAAGACGAAAGAGTGTGTAAGTAGATAACGATTAGTAAAGAAAAAAACTATTTTTTCAAGCTATGGTGTTTAAGAACCTCTCGAATAAGCGTTCGGTCTCTAAGGTTTTCTTTTCTAAATACAATCCAAGCAGTGAAAACCACAGCAAGAGGTATTTGAACCGATGACAGAATCCAGTATTCCACACCACAGGGCTCCATTCGAATGATTCCCTGCATAGTTTGAACAACTGATTCAAAGGATCATCCTTCGAATGTATGCTATACGAAAATGTTACTACAACTTAATTAATGTACATACTACAATTTTTTTCTTACTGTAATCCAATCATAGTTGTCATGTGATTGACAGTTATGAATTTTTATAATCATTCCTTTAAAATTATATCAAGTGCGTAATGTAATTAGTGTATCAAAAGTAAACTCCATTTAAGAATTTAAACAGATATGAGGATATGGAGTGAAGGGAAGTGGACTTTAAGCCTAACTCAACCCCATAAAACCAACCAATGTGGTGAGGTTTACATCCACTTATATACAATGAAATATTCTCATCTCCAACACACCACCTCACGCGCTGTGAGTGACAGCTCGTGCGTGGGATAACATATTATGGATAGTCTGATAACGATCCGATAGCAGGTGACACCATAGGTTCAATAAACACTCGCTATGATAGACTTTAAATGACTTTGATACCATATTATAAAATAAGAGATAAACAAAAGAGTAAAAAAGAAGACAAAAGATATGAAAATGAATTAAGATCATTCTATAACTCTGGTATCCATATCCTTTAATAGTATCAAAAGTTGAAGAAAAGAAATTACTCACAAAGTCCAAGTTGATATATGCTTGTTTGGAACTAAGAAAGAAAATGAAAAAGAAAAAAAAAGTTTGAATTTTAAATTGAAAAAAAAAAAAATACTTTTAGAACTCAGAGTTTCCCCTTAATTGCTATGAGAAAAATGATCAGTGTTGCTAGTCTTATTATCTGATGAATAACACTACAGTCTCGACTCTTCCATAATGGAGGGGACCTTGATACTAAAAGAAAAGAAAATAACACATACAAAGACCAAACTTTGATTTGGTAAACTTGGTGAGATACTGTAACTCACCTTTATAATAATCCCTACTCCATATTAGTACAAGTTTAAAGAAATTTATTATTTTATAAAAAAAGTTATCAGATAACAAGCAGTTTTCGAGCAACCCAATTTAGCAGATAAAATATATAGTCTCAGTTTAATAGTTCATACAATTTATAAATATATAAAAAATATCAATCATTAATTTTTTTTATCAATAGCTAAAAATATTTAGTTTACTCTTGTACACTTTACAATCAGTGGAAAAAAAAGAGAGAAACTTTACCTGTCCATATCTGTTGCCACGGAGAAGATAGACAGAGAAAAAAGAGAACCAGATCAAAAGTAAAACCACCAATTTCAACCAAGGGATCCTCACTTTTCCTTGAGAAGAAAGAAGAGGCACAGACACCTCAACATTTTTTGGCTCATTATTTTCTTTGTACACATGTTCTACTGCTAAAACTTTCCTTTCTTCAATAGTCTCGTTTTCCAGCAGCCCCTTCTCAAGTTCATCAACTCCATTTTTCCTTATCTCATCTGATTCAGCCTTCCAAAACATCAACCCACTTCTGCAAGTTTTTGAGGTAGACCATGCAAGAAAGACGGCAAACAGTACTGTGATCAACCACTCTGGGAATACAAGGTTACAGATAACTCCAAGACTCACTCCCAACAACATGCATGGCTCTGATGAAAGAGCTATGTCATAGTCAATCAATGACTTGCCACCAAATTTAAGACTTGTGATGCACATATTGCACATAACGTTTGCAATTGACCCTCCTGTGACCATGAAAGCTGAGAGACTAGAAGCAGTTTTCAGGTCTAAACCAGCCACAATGGATAATATGGGTATAAAAAGACCACCCCCACCTATTCCACCAGCACTAGAAATAGCAGAGGCTATGAAGCACAAAACTCCAGCCAGAACCAAAGGGCCTGAAATAAGTATCTGGGATTGTGCTTCACCTCCCCACAGATAAATTTTGTCCAGGAAATGATCAATATTGATGATATTTGAAAAGGGTTGTTCTTGTTTTGCATTTGAAGGATTGAAGGCAATGAAGCTGAGAACTAGAAATATAAAACTTGGAGTACTCATTTGCTTTTGAGAGTTTGTTTCAGCAATGGTGAGGGCTGGGAGTGTATCAGTGGTTAGCTGAATGGCAGAATGGCTTTATATAGAGACATGCATGAACTGTGTTAACAATGCTTGTTGGTGGAAAGCAAAATGCATAACGTTTCTTTTTTGTATACCATCATCTTACCAATTTCATATTTAAGACAGAAAAATAGACAATAAAACGTGATTTATTGTTGAAATCACAACATGAAAGAAATGTAATAACAATTGTATATAAGTAACATTGTTGGTAACATCAATGACACAAAAAGTGGTGTGAGTAAAGAACAAGTGCTAATGCAAAACAAACAACAAATAATTTAAATTGGATATACTTAGCAAAAAGCACTCATTTTTTATGCAAAAGATAAAGCTCTTTTTAGTTAGTCATACATGTAAATAATAAACTAATACACCTTTTAGTAAAGTAATTGCAATTATTTTCTCCGTGAGAGTTCATATTTTGTGTAATCCGTCTACTATTTTTGGTTCCTACCTGCACCACTTTCTGTCGTCGTGCTTACAAGATCAAGAGATATATAATACAAGTTTTTCATGTGAAGATTATTATGGATCAAAACCTAAATTAATAATATCTCCTTCCAGTTGCATGAGAATGTTTTCTAAGAATAAGTAAAATAATAAAATACATAATTAATAAACACATGTTGATATCACTACTTGTTAACTATTATAATGAATTTTTATTTGTGTGGAGCTTTACCTATATTACTTTAAAATTATACTAATCGATTAATTACCTAGTTAGTTATCTAAGTGTTCGTAAACATATAATTAGCATATATTTATGACATTATCGAAGTGCTCTCTAAATATTATATGTACAGACAATAAGAGTGAAAAAGTAATAATAGTAACAAATTCATCTTTATATTTTATTTTCAATTATAAAATATAAAAAATTATCTATCACTCAAGTTTTATTTTTAATCTAAATTTATAAAAAATAGTAATTTACATGTTTATTTAATATGATTATTTTAAAAATTAAGTAATTTTTTAGAAGCAGATTTTAATCTGCCTCTTAAATAATTATTTTCTAAAAATATTCATTTTAAATAAACTTGTCTATAATATATAGATTATTTTAAAGGGAAAAAATTGTTTAAAGTATATGATACAAACCTCAATCTCATGAACCGGTTTTATGGGGTTGAGTTAGACTTAAAGTTCACTTCATAATATGATATCAGAGTCATTTCGAGCCTATCCTAACGAGTGTTTGTTGGGTTTATCAGGTCACTCGCTATCCGACCGTTATGGACCACCCATAATATGTTATCCCACACACGAGCTATTGTCATACTCTCGACGTGAGGAGATGTGTTGGAGATCCTACATCGATTAGAGACGAGGACAATTCATTGTATACAAGTAGGTGCAAACCTCAACCTTATGAGACTTAAACTCCACTTCGTAATAGAAATCATTATTTTCCGAAACACAAAACTTCAATGTTCCTCCTCCTGGTTCATCTGTGTCGGGGATTCGGATGAAAACCATGTTTGAGTTTTATGTCTTTCCCAATAACTCCTGTTTCATGTTTCTGACTTTTGGTCTCAGGAATGCTCCTGCTGCAAATGTTCATCTTATTAATCCTGTTTTCTACAGCGGAAAGAATAAAGTCGTGGATAAGATTTGAGCTATTATTTATCCTAAACATGACTACAGAATTTAGTAATCTGTTTATTGAAAATTATTATAATCAATCGAAACAATATTATTTTGATAAACAAATTGTCTTTAAAAAGTCACAGATAAATTTTATAAATTTAATTTTTAGTTCTTTTAAATGTGCAGCCATTTGTATGACATTGATGTATGGCTATATGAACTTTATTGTTTAAATATTTCCATGGATTAAGCCTCTGTCACACTGGAGAAAACGATGACTACTAAAACTTTAAATAATAACTTGACTAAGATGGAATATTTGTTCAGTACACTCATTCTATTGGGAAATATACTAATGAGTAATTAAAAAGACCCAAAAGAAACCTTAAATATATCAAGTTGCAGATGTAATGTTTTTTAACCAAAGCAGATATCATTTTATGTTCCATGTTAGTTGACAACTTGTGTTTGTGTCTGTGTCTCGTAGTATGAAAGTTATCCACACCTATAGTGATGTATATATATTGTATCTTTCTACGATTACTTTCTATTATTTTTATAAAATAATATTAAATCTAAAAGCCTTAATACATTTTTTTATAATCCTTAGAAGATTAACTAGTTTTCGTTTTATTTATTCAAAAATGTAAAATTGTTATTATCATCACAATCATTATTTACTTCTATATTTAACAAATTATCATTGGAGATGATGATCTATAATATTATATCAGTATTGACACTTTTTAAAAGAGCCGACAAAAAAAAAAACACTTTTTAAAAGATTATTTTTTTAAAAATAAATGTTTTTTTAGTTTAGTACAAAAGTAAGAAACTAAAAATAATAATTTCAGATTTTGTAAAATAAAATAATTTAAAAAATAAACTCCATTCATATTATAAGAAAAAAGTACTTAGGTTAAGTTTAGAAACATAAAAGGTAACAATTTATCCATTAAAATTAAAATACATTTATTTTATAAAGAATACAGACATATTTGAACTTGTTTTAGAAATTTAAATGGATTTAAACTTTGGCAAAAGATAAATGCTGGTAACTGAAGAATTGGTCAAAATTATTTAAAGTTTTAAACTTCCAAAGCTGAAAGCACAGTTCATATATGACCTACTTTTTCCTAATCACTTTACAAAATAAAAATATAAAGTAAAAATTATATTATCATTTTATAAGTTAAAATTAATTTGTATCTAAGTGAATTTGTAAAAACTATTTCATATAGTTTTCTTGATTTTCTTATTTAGAAAAAAATTAATTTAATTTATTTATATGTTATTTAAATTTCTTATGAAAAAAGTCATCATTATCAAAGGGTGAGCTGTTCAGATGTTAATTGCTATCTGTAAAAGTTAGGTAAATATATAGCAGAACTGATGGCTCTTTTGTGAGTGGTGAGTTAGGTTCAAACTCAAATGAATAATCTTTTCTTCTGATATTATTAATATTATTATTATAATGTTATTCAAATAAAATTTAATGCTTCATACATATATATATATATATATATATATATATATATATATATATATATATATATATATATATATATATATATATATATATATATATATATATATATAT
>Ga0123342_1004762_pt1 | contig 20385 bp, 6 predicted proteins | sample Turbeawhitnodule_FD_89960 | JGI IMG/M metagenome (GOLD analysis project Ga0123342, IMG submission 89960) | Root nodule microbial communities of legume samples collected from Mexico - Turtle bean Mexico white nodule | ecosystem: Host-associated > Plants > Roots > Nodule | place: Mexico: Nepantla... | reverse complement strand
GCTGGTGGCAACTAGAGGTGGAACATTGAGTTTCGTCAACAAATTACAGAAGTACATGTACACAGTTGAAGCGTAGGTGAACATTGTTCCGTGACTTCAAGTGGGAGATTGTTGGGTATGAAGCCAAGACCAATTGGGTTGGGCTGACTAGACACATGTTTAGTGAGTGAGCTTAATCCTTGTGTCCCTTTATTATCTCTATTTATCTCTATTTAAAGAGATCATTGTACTTTTAATTGGTGTGCAATAGGATATAATGTAAACCTAATAGTTGCCCGTGTGAATGTAGGTTGCAGTTAGCGACCGAACCACGTTAAATCTTATGTCGTTTATTTTTCTACAGTTGATTCGTGATTGTGTGTGTTTCTTCCGTGTGTGTTTTTCCATCAATATGTTCCCAAACTACAATAATAACTTTAAAAAAGATTTAGTATGTCGAGCACGGTGAAACTTAGTGATAAGAAAAAATGGACATATGATTGTATGCACTGAACATTAAAAAATGTAGGGATGTTGAATATGCTCTAAAACAAAAGGAATGATTTTTGTATTTCACAAAAATTTAATTTATACGTAATTTCACACTAATTAAGAATGTTAGTGTTACTTAAATTAATTTAATATTATAGATTTTGTAAGATGCAAATTATATTTTTTAAATTATCCTAAACTATGTTGATTTAGATATAAGAATATTTTAAAAATTAATTATGATTGAGAAAATATATATACTCTCCTATTATTTCACCATTTATCGATAAACTTAAAATAATAAAATATAACATTAGAGAATCTAAAAGGGTAAAAATACCGTCAAATGATATATAGAAGAAAATTTATTACCATATTTAGACCACGTATAAATGTGACAAATAAAAATAGAAGTTCTATTAACGTTTTGTTGTAATGCGACGTAAGTTTATGATCAAATTAAAAAATATAGATACAAATGATCAAATTAAAAAATATGGATACAAAGTTTATAATAAAATTAGAAAAAAACAAAAAAAAAATAAAAATAAAAAAATAAATATATATATATATATATATATATATATAAAAGTTTATGGTAAAATTAAAAAATACGGATACACATAAGTTTATGATAAAATTAAAAAATACATATACACAAAAAGTTTATGATAAAATTAAAAAATATGGAGACTGTTATAGTATAAATTTATAATTTATTTTAATAAATATAAATACACATAATAACGATAAAAATAAAAAATACAGATACATATTAATGATAAAAATAAAAAATGCGGATACTCCGCGATGATAAAACAAACATATACACGATAATAAAAAAATACAAATACACAATAATGATAAAAATGAAAAATACAAATATACAACAATGACAAAAATAAAAAATGCGGATACATATGTATGACAACACCTGGATTTTCGCTAGTCTTAATTATATATATTTTTAATTATTTTTAAATACGATTTTTTATAATATTATATTTTATTAATTAAAAATATTTTGTAATTTCAATCTCGTTACATCAACTAGAGAGAACACTAAGGCTCTGTTTGGATTAGGAAGAGGATGCGTGAGGATTTGAGGGAGTGGACGTGTGAGGAAAGGGTGAAGAAAGTGAGGGTGTTTGGATTGGGGTATGTTAGAGTGGATGCGTGAGGAAAGCTTATAGTTTATAGGAGTTTGTGAGTGATGGGATTATTGTGAGAGAATTTTAATTTTTTTAAAAGTGTGAAATGTTACTTTACAGATTTACCCTTGTCTATTAAAAAAAATAATAATAAATTGAGTTGTTTTTGTTTAAAAATGAACAACTTTCACATATATTTCATAGATTTAAAAATTATAAATAGAAAAAAAAATATATGTTAAATGTAAATATGTATAATATAAAAATTATAATTAGATAAAAATATGTATTCAACAAATTAAATAAAAATCGAACTTCAAGTAATTTCTTTAAAATATTAAACATGTGCTATAAAATTTAAAAATAAATCAAATCTTATATAAATAAAAAATATTACTTTTTAAAATTAAAAATCTTGTAGTAATGAAAAATAAAAAATACTAAAAAAAATATATATAACATAATTAACAATAGAAAAAAAAATCATAAAAAATCATAAAAAATAAATTATAATTCATAAACATAATAAATATACATAGAAATATATTAATATAAACACAACAACAAATTAAATAAAAACATAACTTCAAATAATTTCTTTAAATATTAAACATATACTATAAAATTAGAAAATAAATCACATTTTATAAAAAAAAGAAAGTTACTATTTTTTAATATTAAAAACCTCACAATAAAGCAATCTAAAAAAATACTACAGCAACAAAAATATATCTTAATTAACCATAGAAAAGGATTTCATAAAAAATTATAATAAAAAATAAGGATAAAATAAAATAAAAAATGTTTAGTAATGATGATGTCCATGATCCAACCCAGGTAATATTTTCAATGTTAATTAGATATAGTATATTCTTTTCTTTCAACAAAACTAAATCCAACCATATTTAATAAAATATCTTATTAGAACTTGAAAAATAGGTATAACCTGATTTACTCTAATAACTAATATATAAATGGAAGATTTTATTTAACTATATTTTTTTTTACATTGGTTTATCATTATTTACATAATTTATATTTTATAAAATAATAAACAAACTTAAAACTTCCTTAAAATTTATGATGATTTTTTTCTTTATTTTAAATATTATATATATATATTTTTTAAACATTGTACAATAAAAAAATTTAAATACTAATACATTCAAATGAAGCATTGTGGCACATTTAAATTAGGGTAAATTTGAAAATAAGGGATGCTGACATGACTTTCTCCTAAACTACATCTCTTCATTTTGCCTGTGAACAGTACATTCATAAAAGTAAAAGTAAACAGAGGTAAAGAGTGAAGTGTATTCACATTTTTTATTTTTATCATTATTATGTTCATTTTTTTTCACAAAGAAGAAATAAAAAATAAATATTAAGAAGGAATAACAACTAAATCGAATAATAAAAAAAGATAAAAATAATTTTTAAGAGAAATAAAGATATAAAAAAAAAATGTTTGACGTAGTAAAAACTATGCTTAATAAACTATTTCGTTGATAAACTACTTCACATTTAAAATTTAAAATTAATAACTACTTATTACGAAATTAAGTATATTAGTATTTAAAATAAAATAAAATAAGCTTCAATTAATTATATAAGAATAATTAGTTGTTTAATAAATACTTAAAATAATAATAATTAAAATATCTAAAATAAAATAAAAAAATAAGATATAAACAAATTTATATAGAAAACAGTTATAATAGAGTATCTTTTATATATAACTATAGATTATAAATTTTAATAAAAATTCTCTTTCACTCTATGTTTTTAATCCAAACAACGTTTTTAAATGTGGTTTTTTCTTTAAATCCCATCCTCACTAATAACAAAAAGTATTATTGTCTCTAAAACCCTAGAATAGTCCCCTCCCTTTCTAACTAGTAACCAAACAAATGATAAAGACCTCCGGTGAAATAAAGTACCGCCCTCGGATTTCTCATATTTAGTCCATGGATTCCTGAAATTGTTGCTTCTAGCAAGTGTAACCGCAGACGTAAACCTAACCTATAAATTAATTTGCTTCGGCGCAGACCACAATCACAGTCACGCGGCCACCACGAGGCCGCCACTACTCCTCCCACTCACGCCTTGCCGCTGCCACCTCTCACCACCGCCACTAGTTCAGGTTGCATCAACTACCACCGCGAGAAGTCGAGGTCGGTCTTCCGTTTTCTTTTCTCACGTAAAATCAGTGACTTGCTTTTTTGTTTTTCGGTAGTTCTTTAAGCGGACTCTTACTTCCTCTTCTGAATAATTTGTTTGCATTGACTGTGTTCATTCTTTCTGCTAATGTCTCTGCTTCACGCGCCTTCTTCTTCTTTTTTGTGTGGATTAGGGTTTTTGATATGGCGAACACCGAGGAGGCTGAACCATCGAACCAACTTGCCACTCCCAATCCCTTCATCGACGTACGCTCCAAAGTTCTCCTGCAAAAGTATTTGAAAATTCTGAAAGTATTTATAACCTCCAACGATCAAGGTCAGCTATGTTTTTGTTTTACTTTAATTTCTTTCACTTTCGTTTTTACTCCTTCACTTGACTCAAGTTTGTAAGAAATTTAGTTTGTATCAATCTTAGTTCTGAGGGTGTTGTCCTATTCTTTTGGAGAACCTCAAATTGCTTGCAGTTTTCTGTGTGTTGTACCATTATTCTCAAGGGACGAGATTGCTTGCGTTGTATATATTTTGTGTGAACACATACTCGTGCATTCCTTTGTTATTCTTAGTTTTGTGCGTGTGTTTGCCTTGCGTGTGTGTGAGCGTACGCTTGTGTTACTTTATTTTTGTTAGTATTATTCTTCTCAAGGATGATAGTATTGCTTGCACACTGTATGTATTTTGTCTGCGAGTAGTGTTTATATATTATGTTGTATGTTGTCATTTACAGTCAGTATTTCTATGCAGTTTACATGTTTCATGGTGACTTTTCGGGTGAAGAGCGCCAGTTACTGGAGGAGTTATGCCACCACATGAAGTTAGGTGTAAGATTCTTTGGGTGAGTACTAAATGCAGCTCGTGAATTTTGCTTTCACAGTTAGAATTATTTATACTATCAGGTCTGGAAAGGAGTAGATTAATTTAATGTGTTTTGTTCTGTTTTATGTTTTTGTTGTTCTTTATTGACTTTGAGTCTTTTGTTTTGTGTAGGATTGAAGGTGAGAGGAAAATAATTGTTTTCAAACTGAAAAGCAAATCCTCAAAAAATGTATTGAGACATGGCTTTTTTGGATTAGCTTTCTTTATTAAATTTTTGCTGTATTTGTATATAGTTTTTTCATTGTCCCTGAGACTCTGCATCCATTTTGTTTGGATTCAGTCTTTCCTGTCAAGGAAAAGGAAGAGCATAGAGACGCCAGAGGAGAATGCAGAAATTTGTGAATTGAAAAAAATCTGGATTTCCCAAACATTACACAAATTTTCAGCTTCAAATGATGAAGGTGAGAATAATGCGGAATCCCATTGAATCTTTTTGTATGGTTTATCTGTCTTATTAAGAAATTATGATTATATGAGATGTACTTTTCTTCTAAAGAGAAGTAGTTTTGTAGTTAATTGATTTTTTCCGAACTGTTTTCTTTGAGTAGGTTTACATTAATGAACTGGAAAGTTGTTACCGTGTAAATTTCTATTTGTTAGAATTTAATATTTCTATAATTTTTGATATTCATATGATAGGACCTAGAGGGAGTGGGAAATGAATTGATAATTGGGTTACAAAATAAGATAATTGTGAATGACCTTATGAAAACATTATACTTTTCTTTGTTATCATTTAGACCTTATTCCTTGGATTATGTGATTATAGAACAAAAATGTCCCCAAAAATATAGTTTTCATTTTGCTCATACTTCCCATTACCCACTTTAAGAACTCACTACCCATTTTTGTATTGTTTCAATCATTGTCATGGGAATAAATTACTTGTCTCTCTCATTAGTGGGAATGAAGAGGTGTAAACATTGTTGAAAACACACACATACACTTGGGAATAAATTTAGATTTGAATGTTTTTCTAGAACACAACGAACATAGAAATTAGGAATGTTGTATATGGCCATCTCAACGATCTTGGGAATGTACACCTAAACTATGAAACCAATGACCTCTAAGAGGAGAAATATGTCCTAAAAGTGAAGGGAAAAAAGATCAATAGAGTAGAAAGCTTCAAAATAAGAATGTTCAGACCTTTGTCATTTTCAACTAGGCAAACACCTCTAGAAGTTCTATAATATGCTATTTCTAATGCATTTCTCTATCTTTTTGAGGTAGTGTGGTCTGTTTGTTTGCATATGTTGTATACATATATTTTGACATTAAAAGTGAAACAAAAATACTTAGCCAATGATTTCATTAGTTTCAACTTTCATTAGATGTACTCAGTGTTATCAAAATCGCGATCTAGTTCTCAAATTGATGACAGTAAAACTTTGGTACTAGTTATATAAACAAAGTCTTTCGTTGCAAGGAGGTTTCAGCAAGTATAATTGGATAAGTATTTTGTAGGTATTGTTGCCTTTCCCCTGGGAAGAAGATTGTTGGTTGTTAATGGGTATATGCTGTAAAAGTTGGGCTTATTGGAGAATTGATCTACTTAAAACTTTTCCCATAGATATATCAGTGTTGTTGATTATTGACCATGGCGGAAATTTGGGTTAATTTTGTTGTCGATCGCCAGAGCAACGCGATGGCGAATCAATTTTTACATGGCAGTACATGGTGACTGCTTTGTCCATCGTGAAATGGCTTCACAAAACGGTTGTCGCGGAAATCACATCTCACGAGTAGAAGTCTTGGGTCTGTTTGGCTCTACTCGACTCGAGGCAAAACCCTAATTTTATTTTTGAATGGGTTATACAAGACCCAATAATGTGGCCTAAACCTTAATGATCCAAACCCAACCTAAACCCTAATGAAAGAGTAACAATGCCCCTTCCTGCAAACCTAGTTCTCACCTCACTTTGTACTTATCTCTTCCTCGTCACTGTCGTTGCTACTTGTTGTACTGTTGTGGCTGCTCATTGTCACAACTTCCTTCTTTCTTCCATTTTCTCTTGTTCTAGTTTTTCTTCTATTCTTATTTTTTCTTTTCTTTTTACTCCACTATTTTTTTGTTTAATTTTTTTATTTTCTCTATTTTTTTTTTATTTTTTCTGAGTAATTTTCTCTTGGCTTTTCCTTCTATTTTTTTATCATATGTTTTTTTAATTTTTGTTTTTGTTTTTTTGATTTTCGTTATTCCTTTATGTTTTTTATGTGGTAATAAACCATTTTGTTGATTTTAGTTTTAGTTCAATGACACTCAATGGCAACAATTGAACAAACTAGTTCAACATCATCTAATAGAAATGACCTTGATTGATAATATTATCATACTTTGGATGAATCAAACGTTGTAGATCAAGTTAAATTTTCCACTGCTTGTAATCCTAAAGTGAGAAAAAATGGAGAAAAAGGACCAATAGATATATTTTGTAGGAATCTTGTTCTTGCTTGAGAAGAGAAAAAAAGGAAAAATAAAGACAAGTTAATATCAAAGAGGCATGGGACAAGAATTTGAAGGCTTTAGTCCATCAGTATATTGCTTGTTTCTCGTACCAAGTTGGCTTGTCATTCAACCTTTTTTGAATGAAGAGCTTTCAAGACATTATTGATGCTATTGAAGCTTATGGTCCACATTTACTAGCTCCTACATATCATGAAATTAGAATTTCCAATCCTTAACAAGGGAGATGGAATACATCAAAGGGTTGTTGAAAGATCATAAAGTGCAATAGGCCAAACATGGTTGTTTTATCATGTCAGATGCATGGACTGCTCGAAAGTAAAGATGAAGGTTTGGTTCGTTTACAATGCCCATGTTTGTATTTTTGGGGCTATTATTTATTTTATGAAGAAATATGACGTGCCTCATTTTTATTTAAGAAAAATGGATTTTCTTGTTCATTGGTCCTTAACTAAACATTTCACATTAATTTGATCTTTTATATGGATTTGGTATGTAATTATTTTGGGTGGTTGAAATATTTTGAATTCTTTTGGCTAGCTTTTGAAAGCTCTTGATACCTAAAATCCTCAAGGGATGATATGTTTTACTGCAGTGTACAATTTTGAAGATAAACTGTCTACTAATGATCGTGCTCTTGTGGAGCAGCTATCCCTAAAAATGGGGCTTACATGTAACTTTTCTGGGTGAGTCCTCCAGGCAGCACTGAACATTACCATTTATATCTGTAAGAATAATAGTCTCATGCCTGGATTTGAATTGTTCCTGATTTATTTGTTTTCTTTCAGTTTTACATATTTTTTTTTATGTCAAACCTGCATTTTGTATAGGTGTGGGATTAGAAAGAAAACATCTATTCACAAAATAAAAGAGGCACCACGACACCAAAATCCCATTATTGATGAATTGACAATGATTCAGATTTCCCAGACATCAGAAAAATCTTCAGCGTCAAAAGGTGAATGTTTCACTTAAAAATATTGTATGAATGTCATTATTTTTGAGGAAAGCAGTTACTATGTTGTAGTGGTCTTTTTTTCGGAACATGCTTGGTGAATTAAGCATGCATTTTTGCTTATTGTTAAATTAGAATCTTTCTCGCTTGTTCTCGAGGTGTCATTGAGATGTGAAATATTTAAAGGATAATTATATAGCTCATTATATGATTCCAAGGTATCAAACAAGAGAAATAGCTAACCTGGGATTGATATGAGAAGAAAATTCCTCTACTAAAAGAAAGAAACAATGAATTTCTATGGACAGAAATAATCTTCCTTACAAACATGAAGTAGTAAAAACATCTAGACGACGAGAAGAGCCAGCCTCTACTCAATATTACCACCTAAAACCCCAAAATAATGACACCTTTCCATTTGGGTACCCCCATCTTTATACCCATTTCCTATCTCTCCCCTTTGGCCCCACCACATGATTCCTGGATCACCCACTCGCTTTTTGTGCAAAACAGGCCTTCTGTTGTTTTACCTCTTTTTCAAACGTGACTTGTAGGCATAACAACTAATATCAGTTTGTTTGGCATATGCTGTTGTAGTTGTTATACATTTCATAGAATATTAACTTTGTAATATTATACAATTTTGAACCTGACTTATCTTCTGAAAAATGTGTTGCAGTGCATCAATTATCCCAGGAAATGGGGTTTCAAGTTGAAAATTCAGGGTAATTTCTAATTGCAAAGTAAAGCTCATAAAACTACATATGAATTTTCCTTTCTAACCGTACTAGAAATTTACATTTCTACTAATGCATGTGTAGGAGTGAAAAGAATATTCACACCACTCCTAAGTTAGAGAATCTTCCTTCTTTCACATTTTCTGGACAATCAAAGCGTGTATTAGCAAATTTATTTAAGCAATATCCTCCTGATGATGAGGAACTTTGGGGAGTGAGGATTGAAGCATCTGGTGATACTACTGATGGAACAGAAGAAAAGAAAGATGATGTTTTCAGCAGGCCTCAGATGAGCAAAGTTGAAATTACCAAGAGATTGGAGATTCTTTCTAATGGAATGAGGGATTCCTTTAAATTGAAACTGGTTAATTTTTTTCCTGTCTTTGCATTTCATAAACCTTATATATGTCTTTTGTTGGTTGGCTTCAATCTTATTATTTCTCATCCTCTGTATGTGTTACCCACGTCATCATAATGAATTAGTAATGTACTTTCTATTCATATAGATCAAAGAAAAGAGATCTAAGCTTCCAATCGCATCCTTCAAAGACATCATTACATCAACGGTTGAATCTCACCAGGTTAATTTAATGTTTTGATGTAATATTATTTTTGAACATGCAACTTATTGGTCAATATATTGCAACACAACCCTCACGCTTGCATGTTTTTTGGTCTTCCTATCTTTCAACCTTTTTCAAAGCAGGTAGTTATCATATGTGGTGAGACTGGTTGTGGAAAGACTACTCAGGTATTTGCTTCATCCTTATTCTGCTTTGTACATTGTACAACTACATTTATAAACAATTGTCAACGATTCTAAGTAATGTTTTTGCTGTTATATTATTTTGATCGGTGCAATGCAGTTACCTAATGATTTGAAACTTGAGTTTCATATATATATATATATTATATTAGTATGCTCTATTTATAAATGATTTTTTTTTTTTAACACTAGCACTTAGAAGCCCAAGAGGAAACGAGAAAAAACAAAGATGATTTTTATTGATTGAATTAGCTTGAAGCATGAGGAAAAATAATGCTTCTCCCTATTAAGTGTCTTTCTCCTCCAAGAAATAATATTGCCTCCAATGAAAACACAATATTTAGTTGTGGAAGATCCTTCCTAATCAACATCAAAATACCTAATTATCTTAGTATTTCCCTTGTCTTCATAGAGCAATTATTGTCTTGGACCCTTTTCGAGGTATTTGAGTATGTGAATGACAACACTCTTGTGATCATGACAAGGAGTCTACATAAGTTAACTAACCAATCCAACTGCAAAAGAGAATTTAGGTCTAATTAATAGAGATAAATGAGTTTCTCGGCAAGTCTAAACAATTTTTTGGTTTTGAGAATGGCTCACTATACCATTAACTTGTGATTTGGTTCCATTGGACTATCCATAGGTTTACAATTGATAATACCCATTTCCTTTAGAATATCTAACACATATTTCCATTGTGAAATAAAAGTACCTTCTTTTAGCTTAAAATGATTGTAGAAATGCTTCTTCATCGAGAAATTTTAGTGGCATCATTCTCTGTGTTGACAATATCATCAACATACACAATTAAGTACTCATGACAACTGTGACAATAAGATTGAATGATTTGGTTCACTATGTTTCAACCCAAAAGTTTGAACAATCTAGTTGAATTTGTGAAACCAAGCCTGAGGTGATTGTTGAAGACCATGAAGAGATTACCTGACCATGAAGATCATATAACTGTGTGCCCTTTGGCAACAAATCTTATTTTGAGGTGGCCAATCATCTTCTTGCTAGGTGGAAGAGGAATAAGTTCTTATATGTGGTTCTGGTCAAGAGCCTGAATTTGAACAATAATGTTTTGTTGCCATCTAGGAAGATTGACGGTTTCTTTAACAATTTTAGGAATAGTAATAGAGGACACATTGGAGACAAAGGAGATAAAAAGGAGACAACTAATGCTAATTGATAAAGATGTAAATTGAATTGGGATTTTAGGTAGAGTGAGTATCTTTCTGAAGAGTTATGACATGATCATCATTATATATGGTTTGGTATGGGGCAAATAGTGAGTACCACTCGTTTTGATACCAACTGGAGGTTGAAAATTATGAAGAAAAGTCTTAAGAGAGTTCAATGATTTCTTAGCTCATTCATTAATTAATATGTATCTTAAGTTAAGCTATTCTAACAAGTTAGCTCTTTCACACAATAGTTGAATCTAGATAAAAATTATTTATTGGAGAGCTTATATTTTGAATTGTTAATCATTTCACATTTGAATCATAAGATTCATAATAAACATTACAAATTGTAACACATACATAAATATATGACAAACATGCAAAGATACAATTAATAAGAAAACAACCTCATAGTAAAATAGAGTGGTTGAATTTATGTGTATTTATGACACATTTCAGCAACACAACTTCCTAAAAATCAATGTTGTTGTGTAAGATTCCTAAAACCATGGCTATATGATACTAAACAAATTTTGCAATATAGCCATCCAAAAAATAAGTGGTGTGGTTGTTGTTGTTGATATTGCATAATTATTGTAGACTATGGTTGTTGCTTACACATACCAAATAAGAATAATTCTATTTGAATCATTCATATTGTATGCTTTTCCTCTCCCGGTTCTACATCACTCAAGTCATCTTCTATTTAAAGTTCTTCCCCTTCAATATCTTCAACATGTGTTGTAGAAGAGTCAAAGGGGCTATTATCTCAGTTCACGATCATTATTCCGCTGTTCACAATCATCTAGTGTTCTGTTGTTCCACTCTTTCCTCTATACCACTGTTTCCGCTCTTCCACTCAATTTGTGCTAATGGCTGAGGGGAAAGTATGGATCAACTAACACACACCTATTTATGCTTAAGTTGACCTTAAAAAAGAGCAAAACCTGAATGCAATTTTACCACGATTCAGGGCACAATTGAAACAAGGATTGCGTTGCATGCAATCCCGAGAGTGATTCTCACAATACAAGTGCAATTCGGGTGCAAAAATGAGTGTTTTGGACAATTCATATCATGGAGATGGATTGTATCATACGATTTGTAGTGTGTATCATACCCTGATATTGACAATTATAAAATTAGTTTCATCTTTAAATTTTTACCTTTTCAATAACACTCCAATTATGCTCACAATTCGAGAAACTACAAGTCAAACTCAATTCTCTTATAACAAACCTTTGTAACTTCGGATGTTCATCACCATGATTCTCATAATTGTGTTGGAGTTTTGGTTTTTGAGTGTACATTGAGCTATAAGACCACCAAAAAATTGAAATTCCTTCTTGAAACTCTCGACATGAGCATCAATCTTTTTTATCTCATCAATGCTAAAAGGAATATCATTGTTGTAGAAAAATAGAGCTTCTTGACATTTTCATCTTCCCTTTTACTTTTCTTGAAAATGGCATTGGTAAAGGCTAACTAACCTTTTTCTTGAAATTATTATGAGTCATTACTTTTCTCTTGTCTTAGTATTAACCACCAATTTCTTGCTTTTTAATTTTTAATCGAACTTTGCTACAACTGGTAAATAGTTTAACATTAAATTTTTAACATCTTCATGAATTGCTATACATGCTTCAATATCCTTTGGAGTTCTTGCTAGATGATGCTTCAATTGATAATTTTTCACTTGTTCATACTTTCTCCGAGTATTTACATTTCACATCTCTTGCTTTGCCATCAATTGAAATATACACAATGATGCATGTAGGATGAATCCTTGCTCCAATTCCATTTCCTCTTCTAGGAGCATGACCTGAACCACCTTCAATTGATGCCATATTTGTTCTTCAAATTCTGAAAGGAACTACAACAAAAATAGAAAAAGCTCGACTGTCCTCATAGGAAATGTATAATTCGCTATGTTCCATGATTATAATGCTAGTTTTTGAACTATTATACCCATATTAATAAAAATACCAAAATACTTATATAAAGTTTGATAATTGGGAAAAAACGAATTCCTATTTTTTAAAATTTATTCATTTTAACCTCAAATTAATTTCATAGTATAGTTGTTTTGTCTCCTATAATTTATAAGTCTCATTGTTGTGTTTATGCCATATTATATGCTTTTCATGTGTTGTATTATATGATAATAAATAAATAAATACTTATGAATATATAATTATCTTGTATCTAAAATTCGTAACAAGGAAATAATTTTAAATGTATAAATTATATTTTATATTTGTTAATGTTATTTTTAATTGTTGACTATTTTTTTTTAAAATATTGAAATTTAATTAAAAAACCAAGAAGGAAAAGTATAGAGATTAAAATAGGTAACATGTGAAGATTAATCTTAAAAAATGTTGTCGTTCAAGAAAAAAGTCCAAGAATCTCTTGATGAAAAATTATTCCTAAAAGATGATATGTGATATTGCAATAAACTTTCTATGCTTTGTAAAACATTCTTCTTTCTTTTTGAAATGACCAGATAAACTTATATTGAAATATGATTTAGGTTCCGCAATATATTTTGGATCACATGTGGGTTAAGGGTGAGGTCTGCAAAATAGTTTGTACTCAACTACAATCTATGTCGGCTATTTCAGGTGTGTAACTTTTGCAACCATAATTTTCACAGTTCCTCTTTTGTATTATATTATAATTACAATATTGTGTTTGTCTTTAGTTTCCAAGAGAATATCCAGCGAAAGAGGAGAGGTTATTGGAAACGATGTTGGATACAAGGTACTTTTATTTATTTAATCTTTGTTAGTATTATAGGTTTTATTGTCCTTCTGTTTTGGATTCGAGTTTTTTGTATGATCCCTGGACACTGGAAAGATTGGACCAATGTTTTGTGCTCGTATGATGCACACAATTTTTATTGAATCTTTTGGATGAAGTGTACTAGGAGTTTGTCATTAATAAAATAAAGAAGTACAACCTTTTCCCATGCTAAATTATTTTATAGTTGTCATAGACTATGACTGTGATTTACGGCTTAAACCTTGATTCTTGGTTTTGAAAAATGTTTGTTTGCTAACTTATCCTCTAGGAAAAAATATTCTACATTTTGGAATCAATATTAATTAGAATAGTTTTTTTTTTAAATCTAGTTAATTAAAGGTTTTGGAAAATAATTCACCCGTAGTGACAATCATTATTTCAATTTATTTGTATAAGTAAGGTAGTCAAATAAAGCGAGATCCACCTAATTCGATACCAACTTTAGAAAAATTTGAAGAGAAAATATATTTTAAAGTGATTGTTCAAAATTCTTATATCTGCATACTTAGGTATAGAATTTTTAGATTTGGGGATAAGACTAGGGAACAAGTAAATGCAACTAGGTACAACTTGAAACAACTTTATTATTGTTAAGAAGTGAAGAAAATAAATATATGATTGATATCCCTTGTGTGAAATACACATATATGGGTACTTATTTATAGATGAAAATAATAACAAAATCTATAACATAATAACAAAATAATATAAACTATGGGCTAAGTTCGTTACATTCAACACCCCCCTGAAGCTGGTGCATATAAATCATCATATGTACCAAGCTTGTTACAAATATAATCACTTCTATGTCCCTGTAAAGATTGAGTGAACATATTTGCTAATTAATCACTGGAATTAACAAATTCAGTCTTGATGTCTCTAGACCCAATTTTTTCTCGAATAAAACGACCATTGATCTCAATATGTTTGGTCCTTCCATGAAAGTTAGGATTTGACTTATATGAAAGCAACCTGATCATCATATATGAGGTTCATTTGATAGACTTCTCCAAATTGCAATTCTTTAAGTATTTGTTTAAGCCAAATAAGCTTCAACACTAGATCTGATCACGGACATGAGCATAATCATCATGAAGGTCATGTAAGCCAATAACATGAAGAACTTGGGTTATTGCTCTAGTTCTTGAGCCATAACTTAATATCTAAGGCCCAAGTGTCATAATTAGTTCCATCCAATTTGTCAATAGAAAGATGAACATTGACATAATTAGTATAGATAGATGGATTGGGCATAGTGGCAGCCGAAGAAGCCATAGATCCGGTTGCCGGCGACATAATGGCAGGAGACGGATTGGGCCTAGTGGTAGGAGACAAATCCATAGATCTAGTTGTCATCCAATTGATGACAATAGCGACAACAGCAGCGACTCTGACGAGTTTCTGGTGAGATTTTGGATCTCGCGTCTTCAATGAGATTCCGGTGATGGCGGCTTTGGCGAGTTTTTGGCGAAGGTAGCTTCGGTTACAGTGGCAACGGCGACAATGGGTGGCGGTTGACGGTGAACAATACAGAACGAATAACATAATCACAAAATATTATAAACTATGATACATTCAACAATTATAAAGCCAATTCTAAGCGTATTCTGAGCCTTTTATTATAGGTTGAAACTGAGAAAGTGTTCTTTTAACTGGGAAATTTAGCAATATCATTTCTTCTTATCACTATGTTGAGAGAATATGATAAGTATAGGTTACAATTGTTTGATTTACCCTTAATTTGAAACCAATATGTTCTGCACTTTCAAAAGCAATTATAATTTAATTTAAACTAAGCAGTACATGTTATCCCTTTTCCTTTATCTCTTTGTGGTGTGTGAATGATTATTTTACAGACTGTGTTCTATGTGGCTTTTTCTTGAGAAATCCAGTACTCAATACCTTTTTTCTCAGTATTCATTCCTATATTCATGTTTACTCTCATCTCATATTTTGAACTACGATCCAGGTGCCGTTTGGAAGCCAAGGTGGAATGCACTCATCAATTGTGCTGTGTACTCCTGGAGATCTATTGAAGGCTTTGGCTTCTACTGGTTCCCATTATTCGAAGAGACAGCATATGAAGGGTGACATTTCTAGTATGACTCACATAATTATGGTAATTTATTGACTTCACCTTTATTATCATTTGTTAGAGCTTCAACACGTGCTTAATCTTCAATAAATTGTTCACGTTTGTGCTTCTATTATTTGTTAAACTCAAGAATTATGCATAGGTAGGCCCCTAAAACAATAGGAATCTGAGTGTTATAACTTCTTACTATTATCTGGATGGAAAACAAATTCTAGTGTAGTACTAGATTTTATGAATTTAGATGCCCAGTACACAGCTATGATGATAGCAAAAATTAAAGGAATACGTAAATTATAACATTATGTATTAAAAAAAGGTTGATGGTTCTCTTAAAAAACTTTCGTGATGTGAAATTCAATTGTCTTCATTTATCGTGTCTTCATTCATCATGCATAAGATGTGCATATGCTGTGTTTCCATTTTTTCATTAAATTGGTATGTCAGATGACATTCATTTTTTGGTCAGGATGACATTGACGAAAGGGACAGTTCCTCAGACCTCATGTTGGCAATTCTCAGGTGAAGGGGACATTTAACTCTAGTGTATTTCCATTAAATATCAAAATACAATTTCTGCAGCATATAATTGATTTTAAAATTGGGCTGTACCTGTAGATTAGTGTGTGGAGATTTCTAGTTGGCAATCAATTAACTTTTATGCTGTTCACTGCATTTCATTGAAAATCTCCTTTTCTTTCCTTTCCTTACTATTCTTTTTTTTTAAAATTTTACTTCGTGTTTAATTTCTGATTCATCTAAATTTTATTAATTTTTGTTTCTTTTCTTGATGCCCTTCATAATTTTGTTCATCATTTTCTGTTCGCATCATAAGTTATTTTCTTAGCATTTTCATCTTGTATCCCGTCTTCTAATAAAATCAACATTTTATAAAATAAAGTCAAGTATGATATGGCTATTGGGACATTAACAAATAAGTACCCTTGTTTCTATAATAAAAATCAATGTTTGTAGGACTTGCTTATTTAACTTAATCATTCTGTTAAAACTGTGAGTACAAGAATGATATTAATCTTCAAATTACAGTGGTCTGGCCGTATCTTCATCCTAGAATGATATTTGCTGCAGATAATAATGGTATTGACACTACTTCATGCTTGTGTAGACACTCGCATCTGCTTCTTTAGAGTGATCTGAATCATGGAAACAAACACTTATAATCTCCAAAACGTATGACATGGGGACATGGTGACACACATATATTGAACATCATTATGATTTATTTAAATTTACAATCAAGATTTTATCTATTTGTATCATTCTAGGATTGAGTGAAAATATATGCTGATTGATAATTTGAATTAACAAACTCAGTCTTGATATCTTCAAATGCAATCTTTTTTTAATAAAATGACAATCAATATCAATATATTTTGTGTTTTCATGAAAGACGAGTTTTGTTAATTTGAGTGATCTTTCCAAATTGCGATTCTTTAAGTAGCTGAGGCCATAATTTGATATTATGCTTTTGTACTACATCTCGCTACAACATTTTGTTTTTTACTTCTCCAAGAGATGAAATTATCACCAATGGGTATTTGGAAGTGGATCTTCTTGTATTAAAAGGAGATCCTACCCAATTTGTATCTAACATACAACTTTAGTATGATTGATGTCCATGTAACAAGCTTGTGCTAGGATAACTATTAATGTACTTCAATATATGAATGACTGCATTCCAATGAATAGTACCAACACCGTGTGATGGGATCCCATAGCCATTGATCATGGTAACAAAGGATAAGTTCTCCAAAGTAGACAAAGAAGAGAAAAAAGAATTGTTACTAGTATTTTTGATATATCTACGAATGCAAATTACAACATTCTAATGGTTAATGTGAAGATTCTGGATGAATTCACTAACAAATCCTATTGCATAAGAAATATTAGGTCTTTTAATATTGAGTTTTCTCACCAACTTCCTATGTCTCTCCGGATCTGAAAAAATTTCATCTTGGTCCACCATCAACTTTTTTGATTTTGATCCATAGGACTATAAAGTATTCTCAGTATGTTTTCAGTTTCATTAGAAGCAGTCTACTTAAAATTTTCCATAAAATAATCTTAGTATGTTTTCATTATATTTGGAAGGTGAATACTCATGAATACACAAATATTGATTATCATTTGAATCTTGTTCTGTTTTTTATATCTGTGCCTATATTTCTTACATTGTGTGTCCGAGTTTGTGCTATAACAAAAGTGTGAAATGGCCCTGTGGTTTTACCAGATGAGTTAGTTGGCTCTGTGATGGTTTGGATTCCGAATAATTATCCTGTTCCCTATGTCCCAGTCTCAAATATATTTGTATAGAGACCTTGATATGCTGTGTATAAATTTATATTGGCTTTTGATAGGTTCTATTTTTTTTTAACTTGTATACAGAGAGATTCTGCCTTCAAATCCCCACCTACATCTGGTATGTTCTCTCTCTCTCACACACACACACACACACACACACACACATATATATATATATACATATACATATACATATATGTTGTATCTTGTGCACCCCGTCAATTGATCATTAATTCTTCACATATATATTTTTTTAATTTTTACCAAGCTCTGTAACTGTTGTGTTCCCATCTGTTTGATATTGCAGATACTAATGAGTGCTAGTTTTGATGCTGCAAGATTTTCTCAATATTTTGGTGTCTGCCCAATCATCTATGTTCCAGGGCTGACGTATCCAGTATGTATATAGTATTCTTTTGTGAACTAACTGCTAAGTTATTACATTTGACTTCAACATCTTCTTGCTCTGTTGTCAGGTAAAAAATTACTACCTGGAGGATGTACTTTCTATTGTAAATTCAGGTGCAGATAACCAGGAGCTTAGTCCTGTAGAGAAGCTGTCTCTAGATGAAGCAATACATTTGGCTTGGTCTAATGATGAGTGGTGCTCACTATTAGAGCTTGTTTCTTGTAAAGCCAGCCCAAAGGTCTTTGATTATCAGCATTCATTAACTGGCCTCAATCCATTAATGGTGTTTGCTGGAAAGGGTAAAGTGGGTGATATGTGCATGCTCTTATCATTAGGGGCGAACTGCCATTTAAAGGCCACAGATGGAACAACTGCATTGGAGATAGCTGAGAAGGAAAACCAGCTAGTAGCTGTTGAATTGCTGAAGAAGCACATGAATTATGATTTTGGTGACAAAGAAGAGAAAAATATACTAGATAAATATCTTGCAACAGCCAACCTTAAAGATGTTGATGTTGTTCTGATAGAACAAGTTATAAGAAAAATATGTGTTGATTCAAAAGATGGAAGCATCATTGTTTTCCTTCCAGGCTGGGATGAGATAATTAGAACACGTGAAAGATTGCTTGCTTCCTCTTTTTTCAATAAAAGATCAAAGTTTAAGGTAGTCTCTCTGCATTCATTGGTTACATCCTCTGAGATAGACGAGGCTTTTTTGCCTGCACCCCATGGTTGTCGCAAAATTGTTCTCTCTACCAATATTTCTGAAACTGCTGTCGCTCTGGATGATATAGTGTATGTTATAGACACTGGGCTTGTGAAAGAAAAAAGTTATGATCCTTGCAAAAATTTGTTCACTCTCCAATCATCTTGGATTTCAAAAGCAAGTGCTAAGAAAAGAGAGGGATGTGCCAGTCGCTGTCATCCTGGAGCTTGTTATCATCTGTATTCAAAAGTTCAATCTGATTTCTTCTTAGATTTTCAGTGTCCTGAAATTAAAAGAATGCCTATTGAGGAGCTCTGTTTGCAGGTTTTCATCTTCCCTAGTTGATAACAAGTTTGTGATTCTTATATTCCACGAGGATAAAGTTTTTCATAATCTAACAAAAATAGTGAGATATAAAATAAGAATATAAATGCCTTTTATGCTACATCAGACAATGATTCTATGTTATTTATAGGTGATTCCAATTAGCTGAATTATTATAGTTGAAGGAGTTATATTGAGTTATTATTTATTTTACTTCTGGTAGAATGAGCAGCGTATCATAATTCTGCCCATTTTTTTTTCATAAGCCTTGCTCTGATACTTCTATTAGAAGTGTTATTGACAACTTCTAAGCAACCTCAAACAGACAGAATTCATCCCATTTTGCTTTCCTAAAATTTTACCATTCCATAAGTTTTCCTAATGTTATAGTTTATTGCCTTACAAGTTTAGAGAAATTTTCATGCTAGGTTGTGAAAAGCAAATAGTAATGCATTTTGTGCCCAAGATTGGAAAGATTGTGTGAATTTTTAGAATGGAAAATGGAAGAGAAAAAAATATCTTTCTCCACACTGAAAGCTTAATAAAGGAATGTATAGAACTCCGTTATCTTGATTGGGATGTAAAGCGTAAAGCTGTCAAATGTCTTTTTATAACCTCTAAGTACGTTTCTTTCATCCTGCCAAGTTTGTGGGTGGCAAAATTATGGTATTTGAGAACTACGGGGGAATATTTCTCCTTGAGTATCTTTCAGTTCCAATCTATGATTGAATACCCAAATATTATTCTCCTTCTCCTTACCTGTCAGCCAAATGTTTTGAGTGCAATTTTTACTTGTCCTCTCACTGGGTTGTGGATGGTTTCTATTACTGTTGTTCAGGGAAGGATTTGTTCAATAATCTTATTTGATCAGAACCAAGATTGTTAAATTTTATACATTCTTGCTTTGCCTGCATACTTTTGGGGCTTTGTACATTTT
>Ga0123342_1004761_pt1 | contig 20386 bp, 8 predicted proteins | sample Turbeawhitnodule_FD_89960 | JGI IMG/M metagenome (GOLD analysis project Ga0123342, IMG submission 89960) | Root nodule microbial communities of legume samples collected from Mexico - Turtle bean Mexico white nodule | ecosystem: Host-associated > Plants > Roots > Nodule | place: Mexico: Nepantla... | reverse complement strand
TGCACCCAACATAACATTTTAAACCCAATTTTGCCTTTGTCCTCTTTGTTATGAAAAAAGTTACATAGGATTAAGTGTTTGGTGAACGTTTAGCTATAGAGGAATTGGTGCTGGTGCAGTGGTTGTTGTGATGGTGGAGGGAAGCTTTCATTTTTTACTCACTGTAAATTGTTCTGAGATAAGACAAAAAAAAAAAAAAAGTACATTGACTTCTTTATGGATTTCAACATTCGGAACCATCCATAACCCTTGCACTTACAGATTTTTACATCTAGAAAATCTACGATATCCATATCAGAGACAAAAAATTAACTATAACTTTCATGAACGTTCATAGGAAAAACACTTCTGGATATAGATATCCAAAAGTCACTAAATTTGAGAAAACTTACTCCACTCGCAATTTCCACAACAACAACTCTTCTCTTCTTCCGTGAACGACAACTCTTCTCCTTCTCTCCGTCGTCGTCGTGCCTTACAAACGTGTATTGGGTGCCGCCGTGCCTTAGGTAGTTGGGTGCATATGGTTAGTGTAGGGAATGCATTGCTGTAGAAGGAACCTAGGTTTTATTTCATTAAGAATACAATAGACATTTCAGATAACTTATTAAGGGTACACAAGACATTTCACATAGTACTGTTGGGTGTAGGTAAAAAATTATATGGTGCAGGGAGATTCTGCCTGGTTTTAATTACTTGGCCCATGTTTGTCATATCATGCAGGCTATTTCTATTTACACAACCCTTTTGCTCTTATATTAACTTACTTAAATAGCCTTTTTATTCCCCTTTTCTAAAACATTCTTACGTGCCTCCCTTGTTGTTCATTACAACATCCCCCTTATTCTAAAAAAAACACTCTTCCACTTATAAGTTGGAATATCCATCTTGTCATGCATCTTACTAACGCTATATTTATTGTTCACCTGTAAATAAAAATGTAACAAATAGAAAACAGATTAAAAAAAATCTTTAGCAAAGTACTTTTTTGAAATAATCCCAGATACTACTTATGGAACTATCCTGCAAAGTTTTTTTTTTTTTTTTAAATTGTTTCGGAATGACAAAAACAATGAAATCAAATTTATCTCTGAACATAAAAAATGAAGAATATGATAAAAGTAGTTATCGAAATGACTAAATTCAATTAAACTGCAACAAAACAAAATCATGGTATTTCTCTTTACCTTCAATGAGAGAAGATGAAATTGGTAAGAATTAAGAGAACAATAATAATGGACGATAAGTAATAGAGTTTAACATTTATACTTTTTTTTATTAAGGGAATATTAATAAAGGGAAGGGAAGTGAAAATAAAAATTAGGAAAGGGTAAATAGCAATAATGTATCCTATATAGTCAACAATATTGGGCTTTTTGTCGTAATCATTTTGAAATATATTTTGTTGGTTGCTAATCACAACATATTTTTGTTGGGGATGTAAGGAGTCAAATTATTGGTTAATTCTTAAATCTTTATTCATTAAATGTCTATTCAAAGTTACTAGTTTAGTTAATTATATACGTTTAAGTTCATAATCAGATTCGATTACTTAAGTTAGTTTACCTATAGTTTTATAAACCTGCATTAACAACTTGTAAATAAACTATATATATAAATAAATAAATAACATTCATTAAAAGTAAGAATGGAAGGTAAAAAAATCCCCGGAATAAAAAAACACATACTTCATTCAATCTTTTTCTTTCCTTCTGTGTATATTATATCTGTATATTAATCTTAATTACATTGTTAGTTTTTTAAGATTCACATACTTGTAGATCTTTTACATTAAGTATATGGAAGGTATTAGTTTTTTATACCTTCCATTTCTTGAATAAACTTATAACTCATCAGTAGTCTATGTAGAATGTTATGTGAATTTTTTCATAAATTTTTTTAAGAAAATTAGTTTGTGTAACTACTAGATTTTTTTTAGTATCAAATTTGTATCAATAAAAATTAAAAAATAATACGACAGTTAATATATTTTTTTATGAATTTATAATTTGTAGGATATTTTCTACCAATTTTTTAAATATGCAAGACAATTTCTTGTGTATTTTTTAGGTCAAGAAATTTATTTACAATATGTGGGAAAATTGTAAGTAAATTTCTTGTCAAATGTAACATTCATAATTTATTACTTATCTATACTACCTATATAAAAATGTACACAATAAACCTTTATTTACACAAATATATGTAATTTAAGAGTCATATTTTAAAATAAGTAAAAAATTATTTTTTTACTGAAGGTAAAAAATATACTTTTTACATCATCAAATATTTTTTCTCATAATATAACCTTTTAAGAATATAAAATTATATTTTATTTATCAATAATATAAAATATAAAATATTCTTACAATTTTGAGTTGTGTTTTAAATTTTTTTGAAAACTTTTATCTAATAAACGTGAACAGAACTGACAAATTCTTTGTCAAATAATTTTCTTTAAGAAATTATGACTAATGAGAAATGTTAGGTGAACACAACTTCAAGTTTAATATTCAGACTATCTAAAAATGTTTTCTAAAACTTATTTTTTACATTGTGAGATTAGTAGATAAAATATTTACTCTATATATTTTTATATTGGTTTATCTATATACAATAGATTAGGTCTAGTTTTCAATCAACTAAATAAGTTTCTTCAATTATATTAACACTATAAAAATACAAGCTAGTATTATTTATACCACAACCACTTCTAATTAAACATAGAGTATTATTTTGAATACAATTCTTTCTAGCTAAGACTGATAGTCTTTGGAGCATGACTACCCTTACTTAAACATAAAGTAATATTTGAAATGAAACCACTATTGACTAAAATTGAATATTCTTTGGTACATAGTCATTCTTGGCTAAGATTGAGTAATGTTTAGATAACGGTCAATCCTAACTTGAGTCATATTGCTTACTAAAATAAAGGTTACTAAAATAGAGGTTCGTCTTATAAAAAAAAGAAAGTGATATAAAAAAACACCATATTGCTTACTAAAATAGAGGTTCGTCTTATAAAAGATACAAGATTGATTCACTCATTTAGGTTGCTCTCGAACACAAATAATGTTCTTCCTCACAACTACAAAGTCTAAGAATAACTTTAGATCTTACACTTGTTCTTATTACAATACTTTTGTGGATCTTCATTCTTCATATATTTTCTTTATATAGAGCTTGAGAAGAAAAAAGTCATTTCAAATTCTTTATAGTTGTTATATCTTCATGTCTTATTCTTCTTGAGTCTGGTCATGCTCAAGCTTAAAAGAACATTAAATGCAAGACATGCATATTTATATGTGATTCTCTTCTTCAAGCAACATTCAAAAGCTAGAGAGAGGCTAAAAAGAGCTTTTTCCAAAATGGTCTAAAGCATGAGATTGTACAAGGGGAGAGAGTATTTTATCTTAACGAAATTCCTCCTTTAATATTACACATGTCACTTTGAATTTTCAATAAAATATTTTTTTTTAAAAGAAGTGCAAAAATTAATTAAAAAAACATGTTATAATTACTTAAAAAACATTTTTCTACAAAACAAATGTACATGACGACATTTACTTTTATTAACTAGATCAATATAGTTTAATTTATTTAATATTACTAATTCAACAAACAAAACAAAGCTTAATTAATAACTTGTACTATAAAATTTAACAAACTTAAACACAAGTATCTCAATTAAAAAAATATATTTAATAAAAGCATATTTTATTAGGAACTGCTAGTTTTTTTCATAAAAAAGCTAGTCAAACCATAATTAAATAGTGAAATTTATATAATTATATTTTTAAATAGAAAAACACATTACGTTTTGAATATTTATGTAGTGGTAAGCTTTTAGCCAATTATTAAAGTGTTTCTTAATATATAATTTGATAGTACACAAATAAAGTAGGTTGAAAATTGAATCTAGTTAAAATAAAATTAGCAGTGACACCGTTTCATTAACAGTATGTGCTTAGTCGATTAGTAATAACATATTTGGTCAGCATTTACATGCAACTCCATGGAAATAACTCACCTCTGCTTTTCTTCATCCAAAAAGAGAAAAACCTAAAGTATGTTCGTGTAATCTTAAATGACTAGATCATTCTTTGTTGTCGATTGGAATATACGTAGGATTGTGCCTTTACACTTTAGAGGTAACTTGAGCCACTTTTTTTTAATAACGCAAAATACAAAACCATGTTCACCTATCAATTTTCTGTAACTTATGTCTTCAACATAGTATTAAAATGCATTATTTAAGTAAATAAAAGGAATGTGTTGTGCACTTTTTTCCCGTCACTTTTCTTTTTGACATGGAAACGCATTATAGTTACGGGCAGATGGTTGCTTATCTTCGTAATCTTCATCTCAAACTTTGTTTTTTCTTTACTTTTAAGAAACACATAAGTTGTACTTTCACATTAAATAAACTACTAACTTTAAAATTTAAACAATTAATTATATATTAATTTAAAAATTATTTATTAATAATAAAAACTATTTTAAATATTAATAATATTTTTAATTTTTAAGATAATATTTAATTTAATTAATAGAATAACTAATTATTTTTTATTTATAAAATTAGTTTTTATTTAATAATTTTTTTAGTAGTAATGATTTGAAAATGAAATCTGTAAAAGAACCGAAAGGATGATATGTGATGTGGAATGTAATTCTTTGGTGTGTTTGGGAGAAAAGAGAGAAAAGAATGGTATTTAAAAATGAAAACACGTGAGTTATATTATTTGGCCATGGATAAAAATAAAAATAAATTATTCCTTTCTCTTATATTTTTTTTCTCTCATCAACATTTCTTTTCTGAGTTGTTTGATCGTTGTGTTTTTCTCTCTCTAATACACTCTTTTTCTTTTTAAAATATAAATATGAGTCTACGTTTTCAATTAAATAAAAATAATAAATTTAAATAACATATATAAAAAAATTAAAAAATTTATCTTTAAGATTTTGAATTGAAAATAATATCAATTTCTTATACTAATTGAACTAATATTTCATTATTAAATAGTTCACACCTATTTAGCATAATAATTTTTAAAATGTAAAACACAGGGACATAATTATGTTTCAGAGTTTTTTTAATGTAAAAATATGTTTTTCATGGTTGGTTCAAAAGTATTTGTTCCTTATTTTTATAATTATATTAAAAATTTATACAATAAATTTGATTTGTTTGAAAATGAATGTATTTCTCATTTTTAAAATTGTGTTTGAACCATATTAGAATTGTAAAAAATCCAACAGATATTTTTTGAATTTGACACTTCACCAATACGTGTCCTGCGAGTGTGAGTGTCGGTATCCAATATACATTATTTAAAAAACGTGTTCGAACCTCATAGATTTCTACTCTTCTTTTTCCTTTTTTTCCCATACCTCTTATCTCCTCTTTGGTGAATTGTCTCCTCTTTCAAATGTTTTATTTTAATTTATTTGTATTTTATTTAATTGTTTACTTGTATTGATTTGATTTTTTATTTGATTTTATTCATTTTTGTTGTTTTCTCCCGGAATGAATTAGGTTATAAATTTATTTTAAAAAGCTTGATTGTTTTTGTATAAGAGTTATTTCTCTATTAAAGTCTTCTCAAGGTTGGTTCTTGCATCTAAGATAAGTAAAAATCTTGCACTAAAGCAATTTTTTAAAATAGTTATATTGAATATCTTACATTACTTTTTTTGTGGTTCCATACCAAATATAAAATTTACCCATTATATTTCATTTTAATTGTAGCTCCACAATAGACCCCACAATTTTATAATATTAATTAATTATTAAATTTCATTTTCCCCTCCTATACAGCTAGCCTTCACCTCTCTAACCTTGGTCGACCCTAAACCCTTCTCTTTTTCTTGTTACTTTTTCTTCATCTTTCTCCACCGCCCCTAGCTCCCCCACATTTTCCATCTTCCTCTAATTTATTCTTCATTTTCTTATGATTTCTGGATTTTCCCTCCAAAATTTGTTCCTCATTTCTTAAACATAATAATATTTTCATAAAATAATACTCTTCTCTTATGTATTACAATGTAAAAAAAATCAGTGATGTATGCCATGGTGCAAGCATTGTTGTGTTGAATTGGAAGCTTTGACATAGTTGATTATGTAGTCTTAGAAACTCACATTGTCAATGTCACTGTCACTGTCATGGGTTGAATGAGCTACCACCCACCTTTACAACAGCGTACAAAAATACAATACCTCTACACCTAGTCACGTGAATACACAGAAGGGCATTAGAGGAATATTCCACTACCACCTTCTCTTTCCTGTAATTCAAGTTTCAGCCTTGTCATAATCAAATTGCAAGTTATTTACTGTAAAAATTTGGATACAAATAAAAACTAAAAATTAAAGATATTTTATTAAAGAAACATAAATAAATAATAAAATACATATATCATCGTTTCTATCACCGTTCATAATTCCAACCAAAGTTTTGTCTTGAAACTCGCAAATTTTTTTCTCAGATAATGGGTCCAGTGTAGTAAGATTGGTTCATGACCAAATGATACATATCATCATTCTATAAAGACGTTTTTTTTATTTGTTTATTAAAAGTTTAAATTATAATGTTATTAATTATTAGTTTTAAATTAAAATTTGAGGAACAATCATTCAACAGCACAAAGTAGTAACACCACAGGATTCTCTTTTGTATGTTGGCATTATTAAGGTTGACTATATGTTTATGGTCTGATTAACTTTTATCAATAACAAATTGATAAAACTCAAATACTTGTTAAAAGATTAATTAAAATGATAGGTTGAATTAGCTAAATTTTTCCCAAATCAATTTTTATGTGTTGACAATGTGATAAAGTTAGAGAATAGTTCGGTTGGGTACATTAAATTCGATTTTAAATTATAAATGAAATGGTGTGAAGAAAAAGGTTTTGAAGATGAATGAAATGGATGAGTGAAGGGATCTGGGCTCCAATATCAATGCTGGTTGTCTTGACTTAGGAAATGAGAGACGTTGGAGATTGGTATTGTGTGTTCCTTCACACATTGGAACCAACTTAGAATTGACCCTTCTTTACTGCATTTCATGCAAACTAACTACTATAACTCTGCACATTAAAAAAGCTTCCATGTAAGAAAATGACCCAACAATTAACACAACCAAATATTAAAATAAGGGATACATTTTTTTTTATCTCTCTCTATATATATATATAAGATTAACATGCTAACTATCTCTACACAATAACCTAATTATAGTTCACTAATCATTTACAGTTTATTAAAAATATATATAAATCAAAAGAAAAAATGCAAATAAAAGACAAGAGGACCAACCCAAAATTTATATGGAACAACTAAATGAATTTACACTCAGTAAATCATATTTATTTTAAAAAATTATCTTTAATACAAAAAAGAGACATGCCATCAAATGAAAAGATACGTGCCTATCAATCAAAATGAGATACTAATTTGGCTTCAACTATACACGACAATAATATACGTTATGTCCACGTCCATGTTCTTTATTTAGTCTTTTTCCACTTTCTGCTTCTGCTTATGAAAGAAATACTTACATTGGAGTAATACATTTCCTTACTTAATAAAATAGAAGATTAGGATTTCGATCCCACTATAATTAAAATGTGGTTATGATGTAAAAGTTTTTTTTTTCATATTTTTATATAATAATTTTTACTGCTAAAAAAATCGTAAAATGGACAAAAAATAATTAGTTGTTATAGTGACTAAATTAAAAACCATTTTAGACACTAAAAAAATTTTGGTTTCTAAATTAGTTTCTATTATTGTTAAATGATTTCTAAATTGATATCTAATTAGAAACCAAAATTTTTCTACCAAATTTATAATCTAAATAATTGATAGTTAAAACCTTGATAACTAATTAGATAAAACCATTTAACAATAATATAAACTAATTTAGAAACCAATTTTTTGTTTTGTTTCTAAAATAGTCTCTAATTTAGTTACTATAGTAACTAATTATTTTTTGTCTCTAAAATTAGTTTATATTTCATGTTTTTCTTGTAGTGTTTGTTGATTTTTATTATATATTTTAAAAAAATTATACATAATATCATTTTTTTTGTCAATTGACCATGTAACACTACAAGATAATCATGAAATAGAAACCAATTTTTAGAGACCAGAATAATTGCAATAGTAACTAAATTAGAGACCATTTTAGAAATTAAAAAAAAATTGGTTTCTAAATTAGTTTCTATTATTGTTAAATAGTTTCTAAATTGGTATCTAATTAGCAACTAAGGTTTTGCTACCAAATTTAGAAACTAAATAATTGGTAGTTAAAACCTTGGTTGCTAATTAGATACAAATTTAAAAACTATTTAACAATAATATAAAGTAATTTAGAAACCAAATTCTTTTTTAGTTAATATCTCAATTATGATAATTATACATTTTTTATTGATTTTTTTTTCATTTGACATACTTTTGAAAAGAAATGTAACTCTAATTATTTAATATTCATTTAAGATATTTATTAGTTATTGTAATTGTTGCTCTCATTATTATGAAAATAAATAACACATATGCATTGATAATGTAATGCTCTGTTACATTATTACTCAATAATAAATTATTATATATGTATAATAAATTTGTTAACCATCCGACATTATTTTTCCAACCAGCATGATCGTGTTGAGTCCTTGTATGACCGTGGTAGAAGTTTAGGATTTTATAATAATTTTTTGTTACGCAACACAACCTAAGGTGATTCTCAACATGTTTGTGCTGAAAAGCAGCAAAATCATATTGAACTATAGAAGTAAGAAAGTACCACACACACGTGTGAAGCAACCAGTTGTGTGTTGAGTTATCACACGGCCATGTTAAGTTTCAATGTTGCTAAAGCTCAAGTTTTCATTTTATTTAAAGAGCATTGTGTCACAAACTTTTGCATTCAATTTTTTTTTATCTTGCAGTGTGCTTGTAAGTTTTATGTGTTTTAGGGATTTTTTCTTTTAGTTTTTTAAGAGATAAAAGTATTGAATCCGTAGGGGGATAAGAGTAGAATTCTAATTTTGTGAGATTGAGTATTTTGTGTTGAGATTGAAGCTTCAAGCAAGCTTGTGCTAGCTTATTTTATTCTCCCAAACACTTGGATTTTATGATAAATATAATGAAAATTTGATATTGTAGTTAATCTTGCTTGAGTTAGTTTTGATGTTTTAATGGTTTTAAGTTAGTTTTCATTTGTTAATCTTGACTAGTTATAAAATGACTTGTAAAAATGATATGAATCTCCATTAAAATATTTAGATATGATTTAATTTATTAAAAACTGTTTTAATAGGTTATAACATTTTAGTTTATTAAATTTTTGTTTTAATAAACTAAAATCACTTAAGCAACTTAAGGAGTTAAGTTGACATTGCTTTAGCTAATTAAAATACAATTTTAATAGATTAAAACCACACAAAAAAGTACTTTTAAGTTATTTTAAGTTACTATAAAATGTTGTTTCAGTTGGCAAAAATTTCATAAGACTTCATATAACTATTTTTAACTTATTAAAAATTATTTTAATTGACTAAAATTATCTTTGCAAAAATGATTTGGATTATGTCTTTTTCTACTGAACCTTCCAATCCACTTATATCTATAAAAAGGTTTTGAAATTTTTCTACTAAAAGTTTTAATGTTTATCTAACATATTATTCAACCATTCTTCTAGTGTGTCTATATTTTTTAATGGTTGGTGTCACTGTATTCAAAATAGTGTTTGTTATTAAAAAAAACACAATAGATTAACGAAGAAAAATGTTTACAAACAATCTTTAATTTTAAGTAATGTGAACTTGTTCGTACACCAAAACAAAAATATGTATTAATGTTCATTATTTTAGTCTTAAAACCTATCTTAATCTTATTGAGATTTTGAAAAAAAATCTTGTTAATCATCTATTTTAATTTTCAGGAAACTAACTTCTTAACCCATAACTTCCTTAAACCATGTAGGAAAAATGTGAAAGAAAAATAATATTAATTTTTACTTATTTATCTGTCTCAATGTTTTTTTTTTCCAACAAAACACATTTAGTATATATACTTTATTTCTCATATTTTTTTTTATTTACCAACTTATTTCTATCTTATTTATTTCTCTTCTCACCATCAAACAAAACATAAATTCTGCCTTTAAAAAAAACATAAATACTCTTGTCTGTGAAATTCGTTATCATTCAAAATACAAGAAAGTAGCAACATTTGAAGTTAAGCAATCATAAAATCAAAATAACCCACAACATATAATAAATTAAGATTCAAAATTGTATTGAAATAAAATTCATATGTCTAACTGTCTCTTGATCTCCCTTTAAAAAATACTAAGAGAAATTTGATGTAAATAAAAAAATCGCAAGTAACAGCTCACCTTTTTTTTTTATATGTGCATGTGAATATATACGTTTTAGTCCAAACAAAACTGATTCCTTAAGTTAAAAAAGTGTCATTTTATTACCAAATTGATTCCCATTTAAGTTGAAGAAATTATTTAGTGGACCAACACATATTTAAATTTTCAAATTTAAAATATTTAATATTAAATTATGTATCATATAAAAATTTGCAGAAACATATATAACACTAAAAAAAATCATTAAATAGAAATAAATTTTAAAAATAAAAAATAATTAGTTATTGTAATGATTAAATTAGAGACTATTTTAGAAATTAAAAAAATTATTATTTTTTAAATTAATTTTATTACTAATAATAAATAGTTTTTAAATTAGTATTAATTAATCTACGTAGTTGAGATGAAAAGTTTTAATTTCCAATATAAATGTACAAGAGTTGTTATGGTTGCAACATCCGAGAGATGATACATTAAATATGTGTTCATTTAAAAATACATTAAACATAATTAAAATTTATAGTTTAAATATTAATTAAATTTATTTAACATGTGTACGTTAAAACTTTAACCTTTATTCTAGCCTCGTAGGAAACTCTGATTAGCATTTGCCATTGTTATCTTTCTAACTGAGATATTTAGCATCAGGTTACATCCAAAAAATAATTAGTTGTAAAGTTTAATGGAAACGGTGAAGCAACGGTAACATTTGAGTTCAGTTTTTTGGAAGTTCCTTAAGGGTTACTATAGGAATATTGAAAAGTTAACGGAACCCTTTGATATATATAATGTAAATAAACCAAAAGCAGACATAGAAAGATAACAACTGCTAACAAAGTTGAAGAAGAAAAGGCCTTCGTGCTCAGTGCTACTGAACTTTTTTCTTTTTTCATCTCTTACTTCCATGACTTGTTGTGTGCTTCTTAACATCATACATTGACTCTATCAGTTTCATTCCTGAATCAATTAGTTTCCTCACTTTCACCACTTTCTATCAAGGAGGATCAAAGTGTGTGTTTTTGTCCTCTTGGAGTTGTTTCTATTTCTTCTTGTGTGCTTCAAAAGCAGTAGGATTATTTGGAATCAAGAAAAGAGTTAGAAAGTGGGTAGTGATCATGGCAGCTATAAAGCCTGAGGAGATAAGCCACCCTCCAATGGACCAACTTCAAGGCTTAGAGTATTGTATAGATTCAAACCCATCTTGGGGTATGCAAAACCAGCTTCAATCTTTTCTCAAACTGCATTGTTAGTGTTTTTATTTCATACTTAGTAGTTACTCTTCACTGTGAGTGATATATATGTGTGTTACACTGTCTGCAGCTGAGACAATAGCTTTGGGTTTCCAGCATTACATTTTGGCCTTAGGAACTGCAGTGATGATCCCTTCGTTTCTGGTGCCTGTGATGGGTGGAAGTGATGTAAGCAGTTTCTATGTTCAACTGTTCAAGTCCTTTTAACAGCTAGAGTTTGTTTTGTTGTTTTGATTGATAGATAGATACTGGTGAAATTATTTTGATGTGTTATTTGCAAATCTACAACAAGGAATAGTTTTGAAGTTTTGATTGATTGGTTTTGTTTTATGTATTTGATTTTGTTATGCAATAAAATGAAGTGGGTGGATCCCACATAAATGAAGTTAGGTTGCCCTGAAATGAATTTGGCAATATAGAGAGAGAATTGACATCCATATATTGACTTGTTGGTGCAGGATGATAAAGTGAGGGTGGTACAGACCCTCCTTTTTGTTGAAGGAATTAATACTCTATTGCAGACACTCTTTGGAACAAGATTACCAACAGTGGTAGGAGGATCATATGCATTCATGGTCCCCGTCATATCTATAATTCGTGATCCCTCTTTTGCAATGATAGAGGACCCACATTTGGTCAGTGCATTTCTGTAACCTCTCTTTCATGTTTTGTCCTTAATTCAATTGTTAAGTTGAAGTTCATATTACCTATGAAGGATTTAAGAATACCAAAGTTTAAGCTTATTCAATATTACCTAGTTAGAAAAAGATCTTTGCAGAGTAGCCAGCTATATAGACTTTAGTACACCATCACAATATAGACTTTAGTACACCATCACAATATTTACTGTTAAGCTTATGAGAGGATGTGGGCTCCGCACGTGGTGATGAAATTTGTCTTCTTTACTAGCCATTTATTGCAGGAAAAATTAACGAAATTTAGAATAATAATAATGTGCAGGATAAAGCAAAAAATGGTCTTAAATTTGTCATCTCCATTGCTTAAACTAATGCCCTTCCATTCATCTCCAGAGATTTCTTAGCACAATGAGAGCAGTTCAAGGAGCTTTAATAGTAGCTTCAAGCATACAAATAATTTTGGGATTTAGCCAAATATGGGCTATTTGTTCCAGGTAAATTTTTAATGTAATTTACATTTTAAAAGTCAAATATGGGCTATTAGTATAAAACTTTAATACCGCATTGAATAGTCGATATATCTTATAATAAATGCCCTTTTACTTTATGTTCAGATTTTTCAGCCCACTTGGAATGGTTCCAGTAATTGCCTTAGTTGGTTTTGGATTATTTGACAGAGGCTTCCTTGTGGTATGACACTAAACCACATGTTGCTAGTACTATTTTTTCAGGATATCTTAATTGTAAAATTTAATAGTATTTTTCTTGGCTCATATGGTTTAACATATTGCTCTGTCCTCTCACAGGTAGGGACTTGCGTTGAAATTGGAATTCCCATGCTAATCCTATTTATAGCCTTCTCTCAGGTAAAAAATAGACTTACTAAAGTTATCTCTCACAAGTAAAACACTGCAGGTTTAAAGATAGAGTATTGGATATGTAAAGTGTCCAAAACCCCCTGGTAACTAACCACTCATAGCTATGTGTTGTGTGTGTGCAGTACTTAAAAAATTTTCAGATAAGACAAATACCTATACTGGAGAGATTTGCTCTACTCATTTGCACAACAGTCATATGGGCATATGCACATCTATTAACAGCAAGTGGAGCATACAAACACCGCCCAGACTTAACCCAACATAGTTGCAGGACAGACAGGGCCAACCTCATTTCTTCTGCTCCATGGTTGGTAGTACTACCAAGAGAATCTGTGTTCAACATCTGCAAACACATACTTTTACTGTTGGAAATTAATCATGTTCACGAATGCAGCAAACAATATGTTTTATTGACTCTTGAACGTGTTGTGGCAGGATAAAGATTCCATACCCTCTTGAGTGGGGTGCTCCTACATTTGATGCTGGTCATGCTTTTGGAATGATGGCTGCTGTGTTAGTCTCATTAGTTGAGGTATTGCGGCCACGTGCAAAGAAATGAAGTCTTATTTACGTTGACAATTTATCAAATAAAAGCAAATAGAGTTTAATTTCTACGTACTTACATTATCAACAAATAAAAAATCATGCTATGCAGGACTTTTAACAGAATAGTTATTATATAAATCATTTGTTGCAAGAGACAGTGATGTAAAATTGTTTCATACTATAGGTGTATGAACATGCACTATTTACTCAAAAAAATGAGTTTTTTTGTTTTTTCAGTCAACTGGGGCATACAAAGCTGCATCACGTCTAGCAAGTGCCACACCACCTCCTGCTCACGTGCTGAGTCGTGGTATTGGTTGGCAGGGAATTGGAATCTTGTTGAATGGCCTTTTTGGAACACTCACTGGTTCTACAGTTTCTGTGTAAGTGCTATTCTTCATGAAGTGAATCGTGCTTTTCTTTCACATTTATGGGGCACGAATTGATGGTTGTAGGACTATGACAGAGAGAATGTGGGGCTTCTAGGAAGCAATCGCATTGGCAGTAGAAGGGTCATTCAAGTTTCAGCTGGCTTTATGATATTCTTCTCAATGTTAGGTGAGTGGAACAACACAAATGTGTAAATTAATTTCATTATTTGACTTAAAATTCATATTTTGCTTCTTTATTATTCAGGAAAATTTGGAGCTCTATTTGCATCAATACCATTCCCCATGTTTGCTGCTGTGTACTGTGTTTTGTTTGGTATTGTGGGTGAGTGTACCACCAACCCTTTATAATTTTACTATCTGACTCATTCCTCGGCCTTGTTAATGAGAATTGCTAATTTTGTTTGTACAGCATCTGTGGGGCTATCATTTTTGCAATTCACTAACATGAACTCAATGAGGAACCTCTTTATCTGTGGTGTTTCCCTCTTCTTAGGTTTGTCCATTCCTGAGTATTTCAGAGAATACACGATCAGGGCCTTTCATGGCCCTGCTCATACCAATGCCGGATGGGTGAGTTCATTGTTTTATCTCCCTGGTATGGTTAATAATGATTTCCTTTGGTTATTAAGTTGAATCCTTTGGTTTTGCAGTTCAATGATTTCCTTAATACTATATTTTTTTCTTCCCCAACGGTTGCATTGATTGTTGCTGTGTTTTTGGACAACACTCTTGAGTACAAGGATAGTGCCAAAGATAGGGGCATGCCATGGTGGGCTAAGTTTAGAACATTTAAAGGAGATAGCCGAAATGAAGAGTTCTACACTCTCCCTTTCAACCTCAACCGTTTCTTCCCTCCATCCTAAAGACTCAACTGGAAAAAGCATCATTTCCAAATACAAATCTTCATGTATGTATCTATGTATTTTCTGAAAGCAGAAGTGGTTCATTTATTTTTAGTATTAGTTGAATTGGGTTAGTTAAGTTCATTTTTTCATATAATACAAGACAAATTTATTTGTTCGTTCATTCTTTAACATATTTCTCATTTTTTTAATTTCAATTTTTATCGGTAATTATTATCCCTGGGAAAATATGTGACATTATGAAATAGTTTAGTTTCTTAATTTCATCAAATCATACATTAACAATCGTTTAGTTTCTTAGTTTCTTTTTTTTTATTCATACTGAATAATTATCAGAAGATTTATGACAGGTCACACATTGCTTAATGGTCAAACTAGATTTTTTTTAATTAAATAAATTAATTAACAATCGTTTAAAGTTTTATTTTAAGGACAAATCAATTATGTTTAGTGTAAAGTTTTTTTTCTGACTAAAAATTATGCACTTCACATACCTAAGCATATCTCATCATCATTATTTACAGATAAAATCAAAATGTGTATTAAATGAGTTTTACAAAAATTGCTAGAAAGAAAGAGAGAATGTGAACTGGTAGAAAAGTTGAGGGGGAGAGGGGTGTGGTAATAACATCTGGTCTACGTTGGGTGTGTTTAGTTGTCTACTATTTTGTACCGCATGGAGATAACCCTAAAAGCGTTTATGTAATGTCTTTTCAATTATTTTTTACTTTTTTCTTTTGTGCTCTTCTCATGTTGCCAAGGTCTTCAAGTGTTTTAATTTTGTTCACCAAAAACATTCAATTCATTTTTTTTTTATATAAAAACACTCAATGTTAGATATTATTATGAAACTTGATATCTCAGTTAGGCTGAGACCTTGTAACAACAATCATTTTTTTCATATAAAAAAAATATTATTAAAAGAAAAGAAAATACAAGAAAATATGAGGACTAAATCAAAGCACATATATTAACAAAAAGTACATAGATAATCTATACCTATTAATAAAAAAATTTTAAGGAAAGACTAAATGGAAACCTATTATACCAATGAAAATACTCTCTATGAATAAAGTCTAAGTTAGCAAGTTTATTGGTACATGCATTCCCTTCACGAAAAATGTGAGAAATCCTAAACCTGATTTTTTTACTGTAGTTAAGACAAATGCTTCACCTATTACAAAGCATCCAAGGAAACAATTGAAAAAAAAAAAGAATAGAAATAAGTTAACGGTATTTTATTAATTTAAATTAGAGATGGGTATGGAGACAAATTGAATATGTTTCATGTCATGATATTATCTATATCCATACTTTTATTTAATTAATGCAAGAATTCTTCATCAAAATCAGGGTAAGTTGGGATAATACTCGTAAGAATGAATTTATTTCTCATGTGTCTACAAAAATGAAAAGAATGAGATATTTTAAATTTTGTAAACTTAATACAAGAATATATATATATATATCACATAAATGAGCATTAACCGTGTACATTAAGTGTGAAATAAATCTCAAAACTAGATATACACTATAATTTTAAACAAGACAACTGGCTTCTTATCATAATGTTATATTTATTTTACTTTTGAAAGATAAAAGCATTTTTGTTGAATAAATTATAATTATAATTTTATTGTCTCTCTTCATGTTTTGTGACAATTATTTCTAGCAATCAAAGAAGTTAATTAGAATTTCGAAAAATAGAAAATACGCAATTAGAGGTGAACAAAAGCAGTTGTTGAAAGGTATAGAAGAAGCAATAATTTCGGCTTCTTTAGACAAACCAACCAAACGCTCCCGTGAGGTCACACGCGTTTGCACACAAATATAAATAGCATAATCATTTCTTCACTCTTTCATCACAAAATAAAAACAAAACCTCATACAATCTCTAACATTTCTTTCTTCATTCTCTTTTTCTATAAATTTTTCATAGCCATGGCATCTCAATCATTCTCCATCAAGTCCTTCCTCGTTTCTCTCCTTATGACACTTTTCTTCGTTGTCCTTGTCGCTGCTAAACATTCATCTAAAGATTCATCCAAACATTCATCTAAACATTCGGTGCCGGCACCGGCACCGGGACCTAATGCCGAAGAAACTGGATTTTCATATTGACATTTTTTTTTTGAATCTTGGTCACAAATAGCAACATCTCAACGTTGCTTTAGATGATAATTCTCACATTGCATTAAGTTTTGTGGCATTTTTATTTGTATACACAATCAATGTGTGTTTGTTTTCACTTGGAGAATTACTACCATGGGTTATAAGTACATTCTTTGGAGAATTAGTACCTTATAAGTTCATTCTTTGTTATGCATTTGTTATTATTTGGCAATTTTGTACATGACAATGTGTTTCATTAATTATATTTTTTTTCTCTTAAATTTTTTTCTCATAAAAAATTATTAATATTATTTAAAAATATAATAACTATTGAATTGTTAGTAAAATATATTAAAAATAAAAATAATAGTTATAATATTTTTACAAGATTATAAAAACATTCAAATTTAAAATAACATAAAATAGCTAAAATATGTAATAGAAAAAATATTAAAAAATTAAAAAAAAACGATCATATATCAAAGTTATTGAAGTATAATATCCAAATAGTAAAATAACTATTATAAATAATATACAAGTTAAAATAAGTTATATAATATAAAAGTATCTAAATATAATATTGCTAATGATAATAATTTTTTTTTATATCTTACATAATTTTCAATGTTTTATTGTTAGGGACTGAAAAAAAAATATGCACAAAAAGTACAAATTAATAAAGTTTTATGTTTTATGAGTGAGAGAAAAATAAAATAAAACATTTCTTAAATGGAAAATAATAGAAAAAAACATATTATGTTTTAATTTTAAAATTTAAAAAAAAAATTAAGGTTATAAAACTAAAAGATCGAAATCAAAATTGAATTATAAAATATTATTTAATCAAAATAGAACTAAACTAAATAATCGGTTTTTATATTTGATTTGGATTCTAAATCGTGTTCTCCTATAAGAGAGCGTGTGAAATAGAAAATTCGATTACAAAATTTTCAATAAATCATTTTAAATTTTTAAAAAAATTATTCATCTTCTACTTTTTAACTTGACATATTATTAACTTAGTTTATATAAATACTATTGAAAACACTCTATGTATTCGCATATTTTATTTTATTATTTATATATATTTATTATTAATATTAAAAATTGAATAATAGAGGTTATAGGTATATTATGTATATAATAAAATTTATTAAAACTAAATTCATCAATTAAATATACAAATGAGAAAGAATATTTAAATAATTTTAGTGTCACTAATTTTATATCTGAACAAATACAAAATCATCTTCAAGTAATCATCTTTTTCTTTACGTAAGAGAGTCAATGGGAATGTATCAATAAATAAACACTCTGGTTTCCATCTTAATGATTAAGGAAATAATAATTATCAAATTATACGCAATTATTGTATGCAATATTGTACGATATTGTACCAAATTATATGTAATTAATTTAATAATTTTAGAATATTATGATGAGTGAATCTGCCTAATTAGATTGTACTTTGGAAAGAGAAAGTCTCCCTGCACTATTATATATTTCTTATACATTAAGTGATGTAAATCCACATGAATAAAACATCTTCTTTCTTCTTACATACCATTTTCTTATATTCATATTTGTATTTCCTCCTCTGGGTCTTGTTTACCTTTGAATTAATGACTTTTACACCTTCGTATAGAAGAAGCCTGAGAACAAAACTAGAACATTTAAATAAGCTTAATAAAACATTTATCTCTTTGTAGTTTAAATACTTAAAATAATCACAAAAAAGAAGTAGTGAATGGTTAATGTTTATAAAACAACCATTTTAGTGCTTTTGATAGTCTTTAATAAAGAAACAAGATTTAGGGGGAAAATAGTGAAGAAATAAGAAACACACACCATCTCGATATCTGAAACGCCATGTGGATATCTAAAATGCAATGTGGCTATCAGAAACGCAGAAAACGAAACGTGGTTACATTTACACTTGTAGTGTCTTATGAAAAAGAAATTGAGAAACTTACTCATTTAAGAGTGGAGGAAACACATTGAGTGGGGGAATTGGAGAAGAAAGAGGGTTGTAAGAATAGTCACCCGTCTTAATTCAAACAAGGGACCAAACTTCAAGCGCTTGATGATGACGACAATGGTAAACCAATACAAAAACTATATACAAAATTCTATATACAAATACACAATGCATGTAAAGAAGATGGAACAATTGGAACAAGAAAAATAGAAAAAAATTAGGATGAGAGTACGTGTCTACAAACAAAGAGAAAGAAAGAGAAAAGTAAAAAGTGAGAATAGAAGGTGTGATTCCAAAAGAAAAAACGCGAAGGAAGGGAGTGAGGTTTCAGATATATTAATATTAATATTGTAACTCATACAATTAAGAAAGAAATGAGAAGATTTTTCCAAAAAGGAAAGTTGAAAGTTTTGTATAGAGAGGGAACTAGAAAGTTTTCGATAAAGAGGGAAGTGAAAAGTTTTTTATAGGGAAGAAAGTGAGAAGTTGTTAAGAAAGCTACGTTTGATTTTCCGATTATAGAATTAAAAAAATAAGATTGAATACAAAAAAAAACTAACAAGAATGCTCATGATAACAATAAAATGACAAAAAACCTCTTAGTAAAAGAATAAAATAAAAAATGTGTATAAGGATAAAGTGAAAAAAAAAATGTGTACACAAAAAACAACCATTACGAGGAGAATCCTCTGTATATATAGGTATAAATAAGTAGTGAAATAAAAAAAGAATTTTTTTTTATATTACCTAATAAACTAAAATTTTAACGATTGAATATTAAAAAACAATTGTCATACATTTTCATATGAAAAAAATAACAAATAATTTTTTTAAAAAAGAAAAAAAATGATCAAATGTATACTTTATAAACCCTAAACCCTAAATACTTTATAAACAATATAATTCTATAAAGTGTTTTTCTTGAAATGCCACATAAAGAAAAAATGATGAAAATAAGGTTATGAAGAGATAAAATACCTTGAAAATTATAGTCAAAATACTAAATTTGACAAATGAGAGAGATAATAAAAATTTATGTAACAAAATTTTAAAAATGAAATGAAAAAATTGACAAAAAAAAAAAAGAAATAAGTTAACATTATTTTATTAATTTAAATTATAGATGGGTATGGAGATAAATTGAATATGTTTCATGTCATGATATTATCTATATCCATACTTTTATTTAATTAATGCAAGAATTCTTCATCAAAATCAGGATAAGTTGGGATAGTACTCATAAGAATGAATTTATTTCTCATGTGTCTACAAAAATGAAAAGAATGAGACATTTTAAGTTTTGTAGGCTTAATACAAGAATATATATATATATATATA
>Ga0123342_1004760_pt1 | contig 20386 bp, 13 predicted proteins | sample Turbeawhitnodule_FD_89960 | JGI IMG/M metagenome (GOLD analysis project Ga0123342, IMG submission 89960) | Root nodule microbial communities of legume samples collected from Mexico - Turtle bean Mexico white nodule | ecosystem: Host-associated > Plants > Roots > Nodule | place: Mexico: Nepantla... | reverse complement strand
ATTTCAGATCATTCTGTAACAAGTGTAATCCTTTTGTACTTTGTGTAAACTCTGTTGTGTAAGGCTGAGAAGTGTTGTGTGCTCTTGAGGTTGTCAAGATCAACATTCTTGGTGGTGTATGTGTTGAGCCAAAGGAAGTGTGTGTCTTGAGGGGATCAAGGTCAATTCTTTGGTAGTGTTTGTAAGTAATCTAGGTTTGATTGCTTAGTGGATTCCCCCAGTGGTTTCTGGGAAGACTGGATGTAGCTTTTGGTTTAAGAGTGAACCAATATAAACTGTGTGTGAAATCTCTCTATCCCTTAAACTCTTTAATTTCAGTTTATATTTGTTAACTGATATAAACAACTGATTGTTTCTGCGAAACAACCGATTGTTTTTCTGGTGCTGTGCTAAATTGCTTTGTGTTTTTGGCAAACTGAATTCTGAATCAAGTTTTCTCAAAGGAATTTTATTCTAGACTAAAAAGATTGCGAAAACCCTCTTTAAACCATTCACCCCCCCTCTAGTTTAAAGTCATACATTCTAACACTTTATTTACTAAACAACAGATTAAATTAGAAATTTATGGTGCTTCCAACTTCAAATATAGCAAGATTGGTAAAATCAACTTCCAGGATAATACCGAACCAATGAAATGACAATTTATCAAGAAATTTCTTCTCATATTCTCACAGGTAAGTGTTTCTATCTATTTCCACTAAATCCTAGCAAATAACAATTGATTTTCATTTCATCTTCATATCACAATCATTTTAGAAACATGAATCTTAAGGTTTAGGGTTAAATAAGGCTAGACTTCCAAAAAATATTGGTTTTTCAAATACCAAAATGCACACTTGAAAGAAGAACATAGCTACATTCCTATTGCAATACAAAAGTGTTATCTAATTACCATTTCCTTTGGCTTCAATCCTTTTCCTCATTTGATTTCTTTTATGATTTCAAGATAAAAAAAATTCAATCCATTTAAGAATAATAAAAATATATTAATCCTATTTCTAACCAATTGAATTAATTAAACTTTAACATAACTAAAACTAACCATTCCCTTTTCTATATATAAATTGCATCTATGTTATCCTTCCTTAAACATGCCAATAGGTAGGGAAATTTATCAATTAAGGTTAAGGGTGCAATACTAATAACACAAATTCTTGGCTCAAAAGGGTTATCACTAAAAATTATATATTCAATTTACATAAATGTTCGCTATTTGGCCCTGGGTTTCTAATCAACACAAATGCCTTAATCATTTTCATGCTCTTTTATGATTTAACATAAAATATAAATTAAGTAACCTCAACTATCAATTCATGAGTAAAACTCTCTAAGTCTCAAACTGTTTTAAGATTCACACACTCACTTGGCTTAATTAGTCTAATTCCTTATTGCTTGTCATTCTGTGTTCCAATTAATCATCCTGTTAAATTTCCATGTACCACAATCTCAACCACATTTGAATATGGATTCAACACATTTTCTTTTCCAACCCGTGTCTACATCATTTCATTGTTCTAATATTTAAACACTAAGTATATGATTAATACTTTTTCCTCAATTGAAATTAATATTCCAGTTCATATAATAACGTTTAAGAACAAAATAAAACTAGAAAAACAACTCAACAATTAAATTAACACTAAATAACTAGAAAGATAAAATCATTTTTTTGTTCTTCTTTATGCTCAATCATCTCTTCTCAGTAACTCATCAAGCTCTGTGTTAAACTCCTCATCTACAACTGTAGATGGCCCTGCTTCATCTGCTCGACCTGCCCCCAAAAAAAATAATACCTATCCTCAAGTCATTCAACATAAGCTTCAAATTGATCTAGAGGCACACAGGGGTTAGGTTGTTCTTGAGCACGTAATTTTGAAACGCTCAACTCGCTTAGGTGACCTGTATCTCACCCAGGTGAGGCTAATATGGCATGTGATAAGTGAAATCTCATCTAAGCAAGATTTGTCTAACTTGAGCGAGATTTCTCCAGAGAGCACCCTCTTTTTAAAACACTTAACTTGCTTAGGCGAGCTGTAACTTGCTTAGGCAAGTTTCCCTGCACCAAAAAATTCTAAGTTTATGAAAAATCATGGATTTTATCAAACAACATCAAAACTAAAATTAAAATAAATAAATCAACACTAAATGAATAAAATTTATACTGGGTTGCCTCCCAGAAAACGCTTGCTTAACGTCATATATAACTTGACGTGTGTTTCTTTAAGGTTCATTTAAAAGAATCTCAATGGTGAGTTCTTTCTTGTCATTACCCAAATATGGCTTCACCCTTTGACCATTTACTACCAAACTTCTATGTGATATTTGGTCCTCTAAATGTATTGCTCCACAAGGCTTAACTTCCTTAAAAATATAAGGGCCTGACCATTTAGATTTTAGCTTTCCAAGAAAAAGTCTCAATCTGGAATTAAATAACAACAGAGATTGGCCAATATGAAAATTCCTTTCCGAAATCTTCTTGTCATGATATTTTTTTGTCCGTTCCTTACAAAGCTTTGAGGAACTATATGCATTTAATCTCATCTCCTGAAGTTCTTGAATTTGGAGTTTTCTCTTCTCCCCAACAGCTTTAGCATCTAAATTTAACATCTTCAATGCCTAATATGTCTTGTGTTCCATATCTATTGGAAGATGACATGCTTTCCCATAGATCAACTAAAATGGAGAAAGAGAAGTATGGGTTTTATATGCAGTTCTATAAGCCCACAAAGCTTCATCAAGCTTAATTGACCAATCTTTTGTAGATGAAGCCATTGTTTTTTCAAATATTTTGTTTATTTATTTATTAGAAACTTTTGCTTGCCCATTTGCTTGTGGATGATAGGTTAAAGCTACTTTATGACTAACTCCATAATGTTCTAAAACTTTCTTCAGTTGGGTATTGCAAAACTGAGAGACACAATCATTGATCAATACTATAAAAGTACCAAACCTACAAAAATATTCCTTTTAAGGAATTTAATGACTGTCTTAGCATCTGCTATCTGTGATGGAATTGCTTCTACCCTTCTAGATACATACTCCACTGCCAACAATATATACTCATTTGAAAAAGAAGGTGGCAGTGGTCCTATGAAATCAATTCCCCAACAATCAAAGACTTCAATTTCTTGAACGTTTTGTAATGGCATCTCATGTCTTATGGAGATGCTTCATGTTCTTTGACATTTGTCACATCTTCGTACCAACTCATGCATGTCTTTGAATAATGAAGGCAAAAAAAAAAAAAACTAATTGGAGAATTTTTGCAGCTATCTATTCCCCATTAAAATGTCCACCATATAATGAACTATGGCATTTCCATATAATTTTGTTGGCTTCATCTTTTGCAACACATCTTCGCAACAAGTTGTCTGCACCAATCTTGAGCAAATGAGGTTCATCATACATAATGATTATCATCTTTAAAAATATTATCCTTTGGTGCCAATCAAAATTCTCTGAAACTACTCCAAAAGCTTTAAAATTAGTCATATATGCAAACCATGGCCTCTCCTCAATCGCTAATAGCTTCTCATCTAGAAATTCGTCAAGAACCTCAGGTTCCAATGTTGTTACCTCATAAGATAGTCTTGATAAATGATCAACTAAATTGTTCTCACATCCCTTCTTGGCTTTGATTTCTAAATCAAATTCCTGTAACAAAAGTATCCATCGTATAAGCCTTGATTTAGAATCTGACTTAGTTAATAAATATTTAATGGCAGTATGATTAGTAAAACAAATAACTTTAGAGCCTATCAAATAAGATCAAAAATTTTCAAATGCATACACTATAACAAGTAATTCCTTTTCTATTATAGTGTAAATACTTTGAGTTTCATTTAAAACTTTACTTGCATAATGTATGACTTGAAAAATGATTGTAAATGATTGTGATGATTCAATTGGAAAAATTGGGATTGGAGTTCATCCTTCTCAAACATTTGCATTTTCAATGAATAAAAAAAATATAACATTCTAACTTGATCGACATTGATGTACTTATAAAAATCATTCATATTGATACCTCACATACAAAATTATTAAGATAGTCTCCTAAATATCGATTCCTCGCATATTTATAAAAACTCTTTATCATTATGAACAGATGTTATAAAGTAATTAACATTTCAAATCTATTCCTAACATTTGAAATATGTTAAGCATTATCATTTAGTTTAAATGCTTAGAAATACTTTACAGTCAAATCTAAGGATCAAAATCATGAATCAAGATTCAAACTTTAATAATAAAATGACAATACCAATCATCAATGAAGAACATAATATTTTAAATAAATATCACCTCAATACATAAGAGTTTGAAAAGATTACTCTCAATCCCAAAGGGAAGAATTAGCCACTCATGTTGGTCATTACATTCATGGAAAGCAAGAAAAGAAGATGTAGGATGTTTCTTCTTGATGGCTGCCTCCTTTAGGCTTTTCTATCTCTCTTTATTATCCCAATGATCTCTTGGGTTATGCCTCATGCCTTCTATTTAACCTAATTGGGCTTGGGCTATGTGACATCTCGCTTAAGCGAGATATTGCTTGCTTAAGCGAGTCTGACGAGAAAAGGCCTAACTTCACTGGAGTAGACTTGCTTAGGCGAGGCTTGGGCGAGTCTTGAGCGAGTTCCAATTTTCCAACTTTCTCTTTTAATCTTGTCAATTCTCCTTTAGTCCTTTTATCTCCATTTTCCCTTAGAATCCTGAAATTAACACAAATTTGGGAATAAATCATTCACATTCATCTTATAATCAAAGATATGTAAAAAGGTTCAAATTCCTAAATTAGGGGTTGTATTATAGCTATTTTATAAATTAAAATACATAAGTGCCTATCTTTTTATATGAAATATTACTGAATTATGTCACTTATCAGTTTTGAAGAACCTTGTTCTTCTTGATTTTTCGGTACATATGACACTTGATCTGGTTGGTGTTTATTTCAGATGGGTGTTTGATCTTGTAAGAAATATATGAACCTCCAACAATAATAAGGTTGTTGGCCCAACATAACCCTAGAATTCCTAGGGTATAATATGGATGAAAATTACCTTGGCAAGGAGCACATGGATGTCCACATGGCAACCTAGGAGTGGAGAGGATTTAGCATGGAAGGTGTGAGCTACACATGGAAAGCATGAGTCCACATGACACCTCATTGGAGAGTTTATTTATGTATTTTCAAATTTTGGCTCCAAAATGTTCAATCCCTTACACTATAAATAAGTGGGTAGATTACATGTAAAATAGCTTAAAAATATATGAGTGTTATGCTGCCCATTTGTATCCAAAACACTTTCCTATGCTCTCTCTAGGGTTGTCTTCCTCTTAGCCTTCCGTAGAACCTTTCCTAGTGAATTGGCATAACCTTTCACTATCCTTTTCCACGTTCTTCCACTTCAATTTCAGAACTTCTCTTGAGTTCAAACAAGCTTCTGCAACTCACTTCCATTCCGTCAATCAAAAGCCAAGAAACTACATGTGCATGGATAACAATTCCATCTCGCACCAAGTGGAATAGGTCACTTTTAGTGAATATGTGACTTATCCTTGTCTGGCTTGGATGTGCACCAAATTTAGGTCTTTTTGCTGCTATATTTTGGCTTTGTTTTTCAAGTCCCACATTCTTTGTATAGCAAGGTAGGCAAGGGCCAAAGCATCTATGTTAAGATGTTAGATGGTCCACTGGTAGACGGTCTCATGATTAAGAGTCTATGAGTTTTGATGATAACGAACACTATAAGATGTACTTAGATTTCTAACAAAGCTAATGTATGTGTAAAATTAGACAAAAACAAATTAGACAATTTATTAAGATTGAGTTTGTTAGATGACCCTGCAATATTAAAACTATTAAACGATCTCTCAAAGTTAAGCTCATTAGACAGCCAGTGTGTTAAGAAAGCCAAAGTCAAACTATACAATATTGACATTCAAATCATTATTAAAATGTTTTTCAAAAAAATATTTTGATGAAATAAATCTTAATGAAAGTTTGATTGCTTTAAACGTTTAAAACTTGTACAGACATAGAAAGTTTTTTGAAAATATATTTACAGTAAAATTTCTGAAATATTTTTTTTATAATTTTGAAATTTGAAAGATCATGATTCAGTGATACCTATGCATTTAAATTGTGATTATTATTGATTCTGATATTCAAATTTTTTATAGAGATTACTTACAACACTTGGGATGCGTAAAAGACTTCAAAGTCAGAGTTTCCTTTTAGAGCGTGTAATAGGAAAATGAATGCTACTACAATACGAGATTTTTGCTCTCAATAAGGAAAGTAAAATTGAGCTTCAATGATTAAATATTTACAAATATATAGAAAGACACACTAAAATCATTACATCATAAGTTTTCTTATATAGTGTCTAATACAAGAAAGATGAAGAACAATACGAGATAATGGAAAGTTCAAGTACAAATATATCAAATCCTTAACGTTCAATTTTCTATGGATAAATAAACATTTCAAAACTTTAAATGTGATTAAGATGTACGTAGCATAAATGTTTAAGTTGCTTTATAGAGAAGAAACAACATCAGTACATATTTGAACATATATTCAAGTTAAATGGATTCAAAGAATTAAAGTTCACATATGAACAAAGAAAGAAAAATTTCAAATTGCATCACACGTTTAAGATGCATAAGAAATGATTTAGTGCAAAAGTTTCTAAATGAAGCATCTAGCGACTATATGGTGAAATGTAGTACACAAACTTCAAACATACATCTTCTAAGATCTATATGTAAATACCTAGAGAATGAAGATAAGTACAACAACAATGCGGAAAATGATTGCAAAGTGAACTACTCGAATGTGTGAGTGAGAAAATAAAGTTTTGTATTGTACATATTATATCTGCTACAAAAGAGCGTCTAATGAGTTGGGTTGTGAGTTAAACCTTGTAAATCCTTCACACTATGAAGTATACTCTGTGAGCTTTGATTGTTCTCTTTTTTGGGAGTGTTTTTCTCAATTCTTTGAGAGGTATTAATCTCAAGGGCAGATTAGAACTAGTTTACCTGGAGAGGTTTATACTCGTTCCTGAAGAGGTATTAAAACTTGGTGTACCTAGAGGGGTTTAGAATACTTATCCTGGAGAGGTGTTAAAACTTGTATAGTATAAGATCTTAAGTGGTTTCATTTTTTTTAATCTTGTTATTAGACTTGCAGATTGAGTTCAGACTCCATTCAACACCCCTCTTTTGCTTTTGGTTCTCTTAGGTCAAACATGAAATTGATCTTCTCCTTCAAGGACCCTTTCTTGAAGAGAGGAACACCAGTTTTCCCATAGAAACTTGAAGTTTGAATATTTTCAAAGTCTTCTCGTGTGTTTTGGAGGATGCTTCCATCAAGTTGTTAGATACATTAAATAATATTATTATTTGTTATCATCAAACATGGATTTCTTAGGCATAACATAAAAATTAATACTTGTGTCATATCATAAAACTCATCTATTCCTTTATAACACACTCATAAAGTTTTTTGGTGAATCTTCACCCTCAAAATACATGAACCTCCATAAGTTATTCACCACCAAATACATCCATTTACTTGATCAAGTCATAAGTTAAATTTTGGATACCCATTATCACATTCCATAACTCAATACTCACACTGATCTCATACAAGGTGTTACCTCCTTGTACCAATTCATTAAATCTTAGCTCCATCCATATCATACCGTGTTTTCACTAAACAAAATAATTAAAATCACATAATATAACATTTATGAACATATTCTTATGAATGTTAAAATAATTTTAAATTTTAAATAATATACATCTTTTTAAATCATTAGACTAAATAATTAAACTAAGTTTGTTTGGAATTTTAATGAATTGATTTTTCAAATAAAACTTTTTTTCTCAATTTTGTTGGCTGATGGTAGTTTTATTGAGTTAAATTTCGGCTATTTCACACTACCTCTATTTCTCTATGCAAAATTTATACATTTAGAAACTTATGCTGGGTGAATTTTCAATCCAGGAAGAAAGTATGTAAAAAATCAACAAGCAAAACTCAATACTCAAAATTAACCCTATCATTTCAATTCAAAATTAAAAATAGGTTTCAACATTTCAATAACACATATTCAACCGAGACCATAACTCAAATTTCTACTTTTACCAATTAAATAATAAATTTCACATGCAAGAAAAATTCTCAATCTTAAAAAGATAATATAAACTAAGAACATATGCAAGGACATATTTATTTTTTTATAATCCTTCCTCTATGAATAATTTAATTAAGATTAAAGTCAACTTCCCTTACTTAAAATTGTTTTATATAAGAGGAAGAAATACTTTTTGAAATTTTAAAGAAAAATCATATAAAAAAGTTTTAGTGAAACCATGAATCAAAATAAATAAAGAATAAAATTTTTATTTTTATATTTATAAGTTTAAAACTAAACTTAAAACCTAAATATCACTCATCATTTAAACGTTAAATCTTCTCACCAAATACTCATAAAATTATATGTCCTTACATTTTACTATATGACTCAAATTTATTTTTCTTTTAAATGTTTCGACTTCAAGAGTTTATGCTTTTCTGAATTTACATATGATTTGATAATTTGCTTAGTTCAATTCTTTCTAAATTTATGTAGATTTTGAGTTCGATAATCTACAATCTCTATGGAAGCATAAAAACAGTTTTGGTGATCTCCAAGATTCAGATAACTAGTTTCAGGGCCTCCAAGGACATGTGTACATTTTTCTATGAGTATGTTTCATTTTATACAAACTAGTGTGCAAAAGTATCAACCATAAATATTCACATGGATAATTCTATAAAATGGTATTGTGAGCTCAACAATCTTTAAATCTAGTGACTTACACCACAAATTCTGCATTCAAAATGCTCTCCCACATACGACAAATCCAAACAAAATTGCATCCAATAATACTCTTTTTTGTTGAATAGAAGTGCATCAATTACATCAGAAAATACAGTATATAAATGTTTGACTTAATTTTACATATCAGCCGGTTTAAAATTTTAAAATACATCTTCCCAATGAAGCATGGCTCATAGTTGTGGAAGTTGTCAATGGTCCAAAGGTTCAACAGCTGTCTTGAAGAGAAGGATATAAACCTTATCAATGGAAAAGTACAAAAAGCCACCAAGAGAATGTGTAACATAGGAGCCAAAGCTAGTACCCACAATGCAGTGCCATGCTGGACCATATGAAGAATCAAATTCCTGTAAGCCCAGTAAGTTTCTATCATTAGCCATCTAAGTTTTTCATACCAGGAATCAAAACTTGGAAGTTTTACAATAAACCATAGCTCAAGAGGGAAACAAAATAAAGACAATGGTCAGCAAAACTTTTTCAAGTAATGTCTATTTGAAATCTGGTGATAATTCATCCAGTTCAAATATAAATCAGTTAAGAACCAAAAAGGAAAAAGAGAAGGTTAAACTTTTTGCTGCCACTAATACACACAAACTAGGAGTGACAAATGAAATTCTTAATTGTGAGTGTAATAGATGAAGCAAGCATCACTAAAGAATCTTGGAATAATCAAATCTGTCACAAGCATAACTAAAAAAAATGTCCCTGACATTCATTTTATAAGAGAGACACTAGATATGCATTCCGTTTGAGTAATAGGAGTTATAATAACCTTTAATATCATCTGACAACATTGAAGGCCCTATCAATGAAATGAGGGACCAAGTAACATTTTCATCACAAAAAAACAACCTATACCAAGCAATCTATTTATTAATTTTACAACCAACATAGTTAATAAACATACTTTCCAATTTATAACTTTTAATATCATTTGGCAACCTTGGAGATTCACAGTAAAGAGTAGTGCAATCCTTAGTGGACCACAAAGATACCAAAGTCATAAGGATACCCCCATCTTCATTATTTAACTGAAAATTGCTAAGCCTGAGTGCACAAAATCGTTATGCATGAGTGCAACAAGTATGCTTCCTGCATCTCAATATGCCCTTCCATTTTCTCTGATCAGCAGTGAACAGAACATGCAATTTTATCACTTCTGAGCTGACTTCTGTTTTCACTTTCATATGATGATATGATAATATACAAATAGCTATAGAACACTCATAGTATGAAAAATCCGTGCATTCTTTACCAAAACCAAATGCAAAGACTACTTCTAACACTTCGTTGTAATTACATGTGTTCCTTCCAAATTACTTTCTAAGGGTACAGGCTTGATCCTTTGAATCCTTGTGACAGAGCCTTTGGGAGTAGTACCACACCACAAAAGTTAGATGTTGTAGTTGGAGAGCATAAGGCTTATGAATCCCACACTAGATCCTAACATCCTACCCCGCTATGTAGTCCTTTGGTTAATCCCAGTCAAACATAGCAAGCTAGAAGAATGGTGAAACGCTCTGATATGATATCAGTTCATAAGAACGAACTGTGGAAGAATCACACCACAAAAGTTAGTTGTTGTAATTGGAGAGCCAAAGGCCTTATAAATCCCACACTAGAATCTCCTACTTCTAGTATGGAACTCAAGTCCCATACCTTGTTATTGAAGTCTAAAACCTTTCAATGACAAAATCCCATTTATAACTAGCATATTTTCCCAAAGATAATAAATAGTTTTAGCATCTTCATCAGCTTATCTTAAACCTTTAATATAATACAAGGGGACACATGATACAAAATAGTGCTGGATCTGTTTTGAGGATTATCCGTTGTTGCTTTTCACTTTATATTTATCTGCATACACCTACTCTCCTCAAACCCCATTTGGTAAGAGCCTTGCCTTGGTTCACCCTTTACACATGTGCAGTTCTTTGATATCATTAACAAAACGACTTAGCGAGACCATTCAACCCATCTTTAAGACATTTACATAGTTGATCACCCATGTTACCGTGTACCCTTTACAAGTAAGAAGTGGAAAAACCTTTTGGGAGAAGAAGAAAAGAGAAATATCTTTTTAGTTTAAGTACTATGCTGCAAACAATGTAAGGCCTATTTGGTTTGAGTTCTATTCTTTTCTTAACTTTCACTACTTTTTATAACTCGGGAATGGAGAGGGAAGAGGGAAAAAGAAAAGGGTTTGAAGGAAATGACATCAGATCTGGAAACTTACTACATTTTTTTTATCAATATACTCCTTTACAGGACTTCAAATTATATTAATAATTAAGTTTCAGAGGGCAAATGGAACTAAAATTCCTAGAACCGGTGAATTATGAAGCACCAGATTAAAATAAGGGCTTTTGCAAGCTCAGAATATGTGGTTTTGGTGCATTTGAGAATGAAGGAGAGATAAAAGCAACAGAAAACTTCATGGAACCACCATAACAGCTTCGAAGCATAAAGGTTCAGAGACTTCCAGACAATTATTCAGGGTCAAAAATAGACTAGGAAGCCAGAAAGAATATGCAGACTCTAGGATAAAAATAAAGAGTTCAAGAATAAGTTAGCAAGTAGAAAAAAATATCCCTCCAACTCAACAAGTATTTAAAAACCACTCTTTCAGCATGCCCAATAAAACACAACACAAACCATTACCAAACCATGCGTGATTTCAAGATATCATTGGCAAGAATGAGAAAACAACACACACACAACAAAAACTACCTTCTAGAAGGCAAAGAAACAGAAACAGGATAGTTCCAATTTGTTGACTGAAGCAGAAATCAATTAGGCACATTCCATTGATGTTAACCCAATTGACCTAATACCAACACCCAAAATCAAAATCTGCATAGAAATTTGGCTATATACTTAATCCACTGGTTATGTTATATTATTATTTCTTTCTAAACAGTAACAAGAGCTAGGCAAATCAAAGAGTCAATATTAAATAAGGCAACTACAATGTAGTTCGTAAAAAGTTTTTTGGTGTGATTCTCTCAGTAGTGTCAATTAAGAAGGTTTGTATTAAAGATCAATTTAAACTAGAACTCCAATTCTGATTCCAGAAGAGTACTTAAAGTAAAGAAGGAATCACATCTAAATTGTGTTCTATTAAATATTCAGTCACAAAAAGACACTAATTTTACTCAGCCAAGACATTTAGAACCAGTAACAACATTTTCCAAAAGCTTCCAAATCAGACACTATTCGAACTTTGCAGGGTCAAAGATCAGACCCCAAAAACAGATTTTTTGAAAATTTTCCCAGAAGAATAAAGAAAAAGAGAAAGTATATATATCTAACCTTCTTAAGGGAAAGTGCAAGGAGTTTACTGTCAAGCTTGTTGCCAGGTAGCAGAGATTCCAAGTGGAGACGTGCATAATGGAAGGCGTGGTTCTGCAAAGGAAGGGGCATGTCACAAGCTCTGACATGAACCTTGAGATTCTCATGCTGCTCTATGGACTTCTTCTTCTGTATCAAACTGCTCAGAAACTTGCTCCTTCTCTCTAGCTCCTTCTCTGCTTCCTCCATGAGCTGTGGCTGCAACCCTTGTGAATATTATCTTACACTCTCATCATCACTCACAACTCAAACCAACTCCAACCCTTTTCTCCTCTTGCTCTTTGGCCTCTCTCTGTGGTCACCACTCAGAGAAAGAGAACAAGGTATTGCACAGTGTAATGGAATAAGTATAGGAAGGAAGTTTAGAAAAAATAAAGTTCAAAGGGTTCTTTACTCCTGCACTATATAGACTCTCACTGTGACATTATCAATCCAATTTATAATACACCATTAATTTTAGATGAAAGAATCACTATTTTTGATGAATACATGCTACAAATTATGATAGAATACATTAATAATATTCTTTAAAAAGATTAAATTTAGTTGTCATAGAATTTCTCTTTTTTACTATCTCTTAGTTACTATAAATCAACATAACCAAAAAAAATTGGCTAGCTATCTTTATCACGATGGTTCACTTTATTTGACATTCTGTTTTTGTGCAATTAAAAATTTGATTAACATGTTTTAACTAATTCTTCATGGATAACAAAGGAAAATTAAGTATCATAGTCACAAAATCTGGTATATTATCAAAGAAGAAAAAACATAACAAAAAGGCAAAAATCAAAATTATGATTTGAAATTGAAAGTGTCTCGTATTTATTTTTGGTTTAAGTTTTCTTTATAAATGGTATTGCCTTTGTTATGCCTCCACTTGCAATATATAGCAATTAGCATCACAAATTTTAAAAGATGTGAAGTAAAGATTACTCAATTACACAAATTTGTTTAGCATTACAAAATCAATCAATTTCGCGTTTCCTTTTCTGTTTTTCATGAGTGATTAATTCCACTTTTCAATTTCCATTAACAATGATGATGAAGTAACAATAAAAGAATTTCTATAACACTGCTAATTGGTTCAAAAAAGGCACCATGAAACTTGGTTCAATCTATAAAATTTATAATGGGAAACTTTAATTGATAGTGTGGTCTTAAGTGTGTGTTTTTTTCAGTCACGATGGAATAAAAGTAATGATAAAAAAGTATAGCATTTTTGTAACATGGGATTGGCTAGTAAATCATTTCAAAGGATAAAATAATAAATTTTACCCATTAATAAGAAAACAACTATCAATGTTACATTCTTGGATTCAACATTGGTAATGAGGAGATTTTATTAAAAATGATTAATTTAAATTAAAAAGTAAGTGAATATTTTGTATTAATAAAAAAATTATCAATATTAGATGGAAATAATAAATAAAATTGATTTTTTTTAATAATTGAATTTTTTTCATTTATCCTCTGGCATGAGTAGTTCATTTTAGAAAAGTTAAATCTTTTAATATAAAATTTTAAAAGAATATTTGTATTAAATACTTAACCATATATCACTAATTAAATCAAAACTTCATATATGAATTTATTCACTCATTCAATTATTTGTTTGATATTTTATAAGTAAATTCTCTCTCCACTACCATACTTTCTCACTATGTGCATATTAATTGTAAAAAATACTAGGTTTTAACTTTATAAAAAATTTCAAATGATTCTAGCATAAGCATAATCTCACCTTTCTAAATAACCTCATTTGCATCTCGCATCTCATACCTCTGTTTCAGCTACATACCTCATTTCTTCTCTAGTTGCAGCATTTGGGATAACATTTTCATCAATTGAGCATGTGTGACAAGGTTGACAAGAAGATTTGTTATATTCGACGTTTTACGGTGCGAATATAATCTTTTTTTTTTAGTTTTGTACTCTATTTTTGCAACTCACTAGTTTTTCTTTCTGGATTTTATGGCTTTCAGATTGTACAAAACTTACACTAACCATCGACGTTCATCACTAACCATTACAAGCAATCCCATCACTTAAAAATAAAGAAGACATCACACTATTCACCATACTCTCAAAAGAGTATTGTTGAAATTAGAAAAAAAAATATAGACAGAATTTACCTATTTATATCTTAAAATGTATATAAATCTTGTTTAATGAAATAAAAAAAACCCTAAATACGGTTTGATTTAACTTTTTTATATTCAATAATTTAATATCAAATTAAATCAATAAAAATAAAATAATCAATCATTAATTATTTTTTAAATTGTGACACATCCTATTAAAATGGTGAAATTTGTTTTGGGTAATTGATGCTTTGGTTTATAATATTTTAATCGCATATTTAGTTTTGTTTATTGTATTAAGATGTGATTGATTGATTTATGAGTCCATGTTTCATTTTGATTTGATTAGAGACTAAATTCATCATGTTTCAAAAATACAAGGATTAAATAATTACGTGAGCATAAAAAATATGTTTTTTTTATCATTTCAACGAAAAGTGGTTATAATGGATTTCTAAAATTCCAAATACCTCATCAATCTCTCTCACCTCTCACATAATAAAAACAAAGATATTAGAAGTATTTTGAGAGATTTTCTAATATATATATATATATATATATATATATATATATATATAATATAGAAACTCTCAAAAGTTTTGTAGCTTCGCATTCAAACATATTTTGATTTGTTATGAGTCTTTGTCTTTTATGTAGAAATAACTATGTTCTTTTTATTAAAAAAAAAATGAAAACATAAAATGAAACTAAGCAAATCTCATCTCAAATATTTTGCACAAACTTTTGTGTAAAGTTATCACCTACTTTGCACAAACTAGAAACTTGTATTAGTAAGCTATATTTTTTTTAATTAATCCTTTTACTTTAATTCTTAGTCAATATGAAAAAAAGTTCATTTTAATCATTGAAAAAATCGATTAAACGTGTTTAGATAACTATCAAAATCAATTCTAAACTTTAAAACTATATTAAAAGTAGATATTGTTTGTTTTTTTTTATGTTAAACGTGTCAATCATAAAAAAATCTAATCCAAAAATACACTAACATTTCCCCTAATAGGTATTTTTCCATCAAATAGAAAAGAATGAAACTAAAGATTTATTTTTTACAAAAACTAAAAGTTAAATAAAACTTTTATTGAGATAAAAAAAAATAGAATATCACCATATTTTATAACCAAAATTATATTTATTTTTTATTGTAAATCTGAAAAGTGTTTATAAAGTTGCAAAGTTTGAATATAAACAAATTAGGGTTAATGGTTGTCTTGTGAAAGTAATCTGTGCCGCTGATGAAGGTGGTCCCTTCAAATTGAGACATACAAACGGCAATTGCGGAGAAAAAATAAATAAAGTTATGGTGCACCAAAAATGGACAATAATTTTATTCAACCAATTACTATTATAGACAAAAATATTCTCTTTAAAATATTATTTTTTAATTCACTGCAAAATGTTAGTATTTTCACTTCTAGACGTAGTTTTTTAAATAAAGATTTTCTCAAAAGAAAATTATTTACTTAGCAACTTATATGTTTGATAAAAGACTAACGAAATCTACACCACCGACAAATTCATATATAGTTGACTCTCCTTTACTTTTTCTCTCTTCTTTTTCTTCTATAATTGCAAATTTTACTTTCTTTTCCAATGACTATACTATCTTTGAAAACAAGTTGTTGTGATATAGTTGGTTAGGTCTTAAAATATTAGTTTTCTAGAAAAAAACTATGTAACTATATTTAGAAATTCATACGAGTAAAAGAGGGTTTCACAACCATATTTCATTTATAATCAAGATTTATACCATATTTCAGTCCAAATTTATGTGTCCACCTCTCCTCCTAAACACATATCTCATTTTTTTTTTTAATTTCTTTCTCTCTCATATTATTTCTCTTTTCTTCTTAACTTATGTTATATCTTCGTCTATTTCACCTTAGAATGAGAAATTAGAGATAATTTTAATCTGATCAAATTTTTACAGAGAATAAATTTATATTTACTCTAAAGATTTCTAGTTATATGTGTTTTTTCTTATGATTTTCTCAACAATTATGATGAAGTCAATTGAGAAAAGTGATCATTTCAACTTATTTTATCACAGTGAAATTCTGTTAGATCTTGAAATATTTTGGTACTTAGTTCTAGAGATTACTTTGAAAATAAACATTTCAGATAAAAGAAGCTACTTTTATTTTTTCAACAGAAATCACAAATTTAAGGATCTGGATGTGAAGATTACGTAGTCACAAATTCTATTTTTTCTTGTATGTTTGTTTTGTTAACCGGAAATATTATTATTTGATAAAAAGAATTTAAAAATTAAATATTTTAAAGATCCACCGTGTGTGTTTAGATTGATAGTGAGATATATTTCAAAATTTAAGTCTAATTCTTTGGCAAGTAGTGATTTAAACAAATATCCATATATATGTAAATCAAAACATTACAGATTTGAGCTAACTTAATGAATTTTAAGTGAATAAAACAATAAAAAATTAATTTTGTTAATTTGTTTACATCTCTTCATTTTTTTGTTTTATTTATACTCTTAATTTAAATTAAACACAAAATTAGAAAAACTTTAATTTTAATGTGTTTTACATTTACAAGTTTTCTTAAAAAAAATAAATACCAATTTTCTAATCTCTTCCATCGTATTGATTAAACACAAACTTTATTTATACACTGTAAATATAGTTAAATAAAAAATACCTTTATTATTGAATCAAATTTTCCCATAAATTTATGAAGTAAAAAACTAACTTTATAAATAAATAAAAAATATTTATATTGAATAATTTAATTCAATAATTTTTAAATTATTATTACATTTATTTATATTATAATTATTATATTTATATTTTAAAAAATCAGACCGAAACTGAATCTCGTTTTAGCCGGAACTTGAAAACAACGCTGAAATTATGGCTGCGACCAGAAACAGTGATAGGTGGGTAAAAATTTCAGCATTTCTAAGTTTTAGCTTTCTAAAAAAGAAACTATGCTTCCTCTATTCTTTCTTATAACTTTTGATTAATTCTTTTCTTATAACTTTTGATTAATTCGTGAATGAGTATATTAGTGTACCGGTAGTTACTTGATGAAGGATGGAGGTTGTTCGGTTTGTGCTATCCACATGACCAAATCCATTAAACTCAGTAAAGAATTAGCAAACTTAAAGGTGTAGTTAAGCATTAGGTAATGTGTTTTTAGTTATGACTTAAACGTTAATTTGACCCAATAATGATGGATCTATAATAATCATATAAATGTTAACATACTACTTGTATTACAATTCCTTATCTTCTATTTTTAGAAATATTATTTCCTCTATCAATTTTCATCCTAAACTTCGGACCTATATCGAAGCCTCCAAACATGCTTCTTGGCAATCTGCCATGCAAGCCGAGCTTCAAGCTCTTGCTGTTAACAATACTTGGCAACTTACCCCTCTCCCTCCAGGAAAGAAAACTATTGGTTGTAAATGGGTATGTAAAATCAAATAGCATTCTGATGGCACTGTTGAGCGCCACAAAGCTAGAGTTGTTGCCAAAGGGTTTACCCAACTTGAAGGACTTGATTTCTTGAATACTTTTGCACCTGTTGCTAAACTCACTACCCTCCGCCTTCTCCTTGCTGTTGCCACTACCAAAAATTGGATTTTAAAACAACTTGATGTCAATAATGCCTTTTTTCATGGTGATCTCCATGAAGAGGTATACATGACCCCCCCGACCTAGCCTCACCTCTTGATGTTGATGCCACTTCCCAATACAAAAGACTCTTTGGACGTCTAATTTACTTAACCAACACGCGATCAGACATCGCCTTCGTTGTCCACAATTTAAGCCAATTTATATCTGCACCCACAACTCATCATCAACAAGCTGCCTCACGTCTTTTGCATTACCTCAAGGGCCCCCCTGGTGAAGGACTATATTTTTCTCATACTAGCTCACTTCACCTCTGTGGCTTTAGTGACTCTGATTAGGCCACATGATATTTTTTCTCATGCAAATCTGTCACTGGATATTCCATCTACTTAGGAGACTCTCTAATATCATGGAAATCAAAGAAGCAACCAACTATCTCTTGCAACTCCTCCGAAGCCAAGTATAGAGACCTTGCCACCACCACATGTGAGTTACAATGGTTGTCTTACCTCCTTCAGGATTTACATCTTCCTTTCTCCTAGCCTATAACCATGTACTGTGACAACAAATCTGCCCTTCAAATAGCTTCCAATCAAGTCTTTCATGAATGCACCAAGCACATCGAAATTTATTGCCACCTAGTTCGTGAAAAACTTACCTCTGGTCTCCTCAAACTGCTGCCCATTACTTCTGCCATGCAAGTTACTGACATATTCACCAAGCTCCTTGCTTCCACAAGGTTCTCTACTCTCAAATCCAAGCTGGCCTGACGAATATCTACTCCCCAACTTGAGGGGGTGATGTGAGTTGATTTTAGGATTGTTCATTTTATGGTGTGACACTTTACTTAAATTGAGATTTTAAGCAAGTATATGGTGAGAACTCTAAGAAGATCCCCACTGGACACGAACTTAACCAAGTGGTTAAGTAAGTGTGAATGTTCACTTCACAATAGCAAATGGAAAAGATAATTACAAGGTGAATATGATGCCAATAGGTGCGAAATTAAAGAACATGAAAAGGAAAACCAAATAAGAATTGTCGAATGGAAGAATGAAACAAAGCAAGAACATAACACAAGAGTAAAAATGGAATGACAAATGGAAAAAATGATTAAGGAAGGAGAAAGCTTATGTGATGGATTTAAGAATGGGAACACGCCACTTGGATTGTGATTGGCCTTCAAGATAAGTGTTGCTAGCCGCCACTTGAGAGCTCTCAATTACTCACAAGATAAGACCTAGATGCTAAGAAGAATCAAGCCTCATTAACACCTCACACAATTTGTGCAGAGTAACTTTTCTTCTATTAATTTCAACATCCCAAAATACAATGGGTAGGTCTCCTATTTATAGGGGAAGGAGCCTTGGAAAACAAGCAAGAAGGGTAGGATGTGAAAAGGGAAAAAAAGGGTTGCCTTAGGGTTTGACTAAGTCAATCCCGCATCCTAGGGTTGTCCTTCTAGAAACTAGGTCAAAATGCCTTCCTTAAGGGCTAGGATTAAGCTAAAATGATACCTACACCCCATATTATGCTAAAGACACGTTATTCTAGCCTATCTTTTCTATTTGGACCCCTAAAGTGAGCCCAATTTATCAGAAGGAAGAACTTATGATATTATGGTTTATAGTTTCTTCTTCTGTTGATGCTTTCTCGAGGTTTGGTGGGGTCCGACTTTGTATACTGGGATGACTGACCTTTTTGTGAGATGCTTGATGTGTCCTTAGTCACCTACTGCTGGTTGCTTTGGTTTGTATCATGCACCTAGGTTGGAAAGAATTCGTCCTCGAATTTAGAACTCCTGCAAATAACATAGTTAGTTTGTTACCAGAGAAGATATTTCTAAGTATAGAATGTGAAACAAACTTATGTTCATGAAGCTTGGGGAGTTCACATGGTGAATTCTAGATACAGGCCATGGTTGTAGAGAATGTTTAGGGAAGAGATGATTTGTTTGTGAAAATCTTCTTAGAAGTGGATAACCTTTAGGGGGTTTTTGAAGATCATCCCTAAACTTCTTTAACAAAGATGTCAAGTATTTAGAATTATTTGGGAATGAAAATGAGAAGTAAGAAGTATACCTAGGAGGTGCAGTGATTTTCGTAGGAGTCAACAAGATGAGACCCACTTTACTTTCCTTTCCTTTTTCATTTTCTTTTTTGGCTTTTGTTTTAATTTGGTCTTGATTTACTTCTTGTAATATTGTGGTTCTTTTATTTGGACAATTGGCAGTTATGTGTGCAAAACCTAAACATTTAAAACATTTTGTGCTTGAAGTTTTGGTGGGTGACTTAGGGGTAGAGGTAGAAGGATAGTGTTTAGAAACTTTTTGGTGAGAAGTGGTTTCTTTTGAAAAATTGGAAGGAGAAGTTTTTGTAGAATTTTTGTTTGTATCCTTCCATGAAGATTTGTAGAAGCCATCATTATGAGTATTTTT
>Ga0123342_1004759_pt1 | contig 20388 bp, 14 predicted proteins | sample Turbeawhitnodule_FD_89960 | JGI IMG/M metagenome (GOLD analysis project Ga0123342, IMG submission 89960) | Root nodule microbial communities of legume samples collected from Mexico - Turtle bean Mexico white nodule | ecosystem: Host-associated > Plants > Roots > Nodule | place: Mexico: Nepantla... | reverse complement strand
GACTGTAAAAAACTTTTAATTTGGACCTTCCATGTATATGACCCAAACTCATATAAAATGACTTCCTCACAGTGTACATTACACACACACACACACACACATATATATATACATATATATATGAGAATTTTCTTATCATATTTGGACAAATTCCTCAAATCTACCAAAAGTAACTCATAATGAGGATTGGAACAAGGCCAGAATTTATAGTATGTTACAGCACTAGAGCCATTGCAGTATACAAATACAATTCTTAATAAAAAAACGTGTTTATGCAGCTGTTAATAAAAAAGTATCTTTCGTCTACACACACACACACACACACACATATATATATATATATATATATATATATATATATATGTTTGTGTTGTGTGTATGAGAATTTTGCTAACATATTTGAACCAAACTCTAAAATAATTCATACCAAGCATGGGCACCACCAGGCCACAATTTACAGTGTGTTACAGTACTAAAGCCATTGCAATATCCAGAAATACGATTCTTAATAAACAGTGACAAACCTTCACTTAATATGTAGCATTTCTCGCAAACAGAAAAAACAAAGTAAACTAAGCAACCTAAGCTTTAACCTAACAGGAAAATTAAGTGGCAAAAAACAAAATTCCAGACAAGAACAGACAAGTTTTTAAACAGAAACTTTGATGGGTGAAAAAGGTATAAATGAATTCTTAAATATAGTATATTTCTATAAAAAATTAAATATATAGATTGGATTATTTATTAAATGGGGCATGAATGGATTTGATTTTTGAATTTACATACATTTTCAAACAATCCAAAACTCATTAAGGGGCCTTCATCCATTATAATCCAAATCAAAATATCAAAATTTACCCAACTGTAGGTTTTGTATTTTTCCTTACAACCTTGCAATTGTTAAAATCTCTACACAGGTGATTGTATAACGATAGCACCTCATTGACTATATTAGAAACTATTATAATGTCTTCCTTCAAATACTCACAACCAGCCTATGAAATTAAATTGACAAATTTTGCATCTTATTAGTGACAGCAAGCTGACAACAAATACAAGAATAAGACAAGGGGAATTGCTAAGGGCAAGGTCTAGACGTTGTAAGAGGAAAAAAAACGCATACCTCAGAAGAACCAGGGGCAATTCCAATCAAAACCAACCACTTTTCCGTAGGATCACAACGGTAATTGATAATCTGATTATTCGCCAAATTAGCTGTCCGGTCAAACACCTTCACCGGCTCACCATCACCTAGATAAGAGAAACCATAAAAACATTAAACTCACAGCCCAAAAAAAGTCCATCAATAGAACAAAAAGAGAGCATAAGATAACCCGCAGTCCAACTCATACAGAAAGCAGTAAAATGATACAGCACTACATTACCTTCAATTGACCAGTGATACACGGATGACTGAGTCACTACGCCTAGCGTCTTTGGAGTTATCCACTTCCAAAACACAACCTAAAGGAAATTGAGGAAAATAAAGAACATCTCCATTAATAAACTAATTAATTGATAAAAACTGACAGATTGTGCGACAATCAAAATCTTGAAAAAAATTACAAATCCTCACCTGTTGGCTCATTTGATACGATTTCATCTTCGCTTTCGTTTCAATGTTAAACACTTGCAAATGATCCTGAGTAGTGCCCGGAACTTGAGCTGCACGGAGAACAACCGTCACATTCGTTGATCGAATTGGAATCGTCGCACTATCACGTAAAGCAATCGGACAGCGAGTGGTTACCTTTAAGCGCGAGAATTCTGGCGTTAGGGTTCATGAGAGCGGAATCAGCGGTGATTGGGCGTCGGAGCGGTTGCATGGGCATGGCCATGTCGATCATGACGACGCTGTTCTGCGGCGCGGTTTCCCTGACGCAAATGTACTTGTCCGACTCCATGGTGACGTGCGTGAAGGTGATAAACTGCGGGTTGATGCCGACGCTTCCCAACTGCAAAAACGACGAACGTATCGGAGAGTCAGAAAACGAGGAGAAAATGGACAATGCAGCGAGGCATTGCGGGAAAAACGACGGGATAGTGTGGGAACGCGGACCGTTAAGGCTTCGCGCATGGCGATGGGGGCGTTCGCGGCCATGGCGGGCGTGGATCCAAGGGAATTCGAAAGTGAGAGATGGTGTGTTAGTGGCGCGCTGCGAGATCTGAAGCAGTGCAGAGAGAGACAGAGAGAGAAAGGGGAGGGAGAGAAGAATAAGGAGAATGTGTGGAAGGAACAGAAAGGAACACACCACAACGAACGAGGTGGAAATGAAAATGGAAATGGAAATGGAACAATGGAAGGATCCTTTCTAAAATTGTTTTTGCTGTTTTTGATTCCTGAAAGATGGAGGAAGAGGTGGGCCTTGGGCCTGGTAGGCCCAGGCCATCCATTTAGACATTAGTAAATTAATTAATTGCGAATGATGATTTTAATTTTTGTTAACGACTGTTGTCATTGATCATTTCGTGGTGTGTTCGAGTATCTTGTGGATAACGTGTGGACAAGCAAGAGTGTCTGATCCCAATTAATGGCTAGAAAGCCTTCATCTAAGGTCCAGTTAAAATGAGGTTTTTATCTTATTTTCTTTTCTTTTCTTTTCTCTAACTACATTGTTTGAGTTATGTAGATGGTCACGCAAATATCCCAACCTCATCGATGTTTCCTTGCTTTGCATGGTTGCGTCATGCATGCGTTGTGCTCGATTGATTACAAATATACTTTACTCATAATACCATCAAAATTAATCCACCCAATAACACCAAAACATAAATATATGATTAAATGCTTCAAAAACAAACAATGTGATTTCAATAATTTACAGTACAACTTGTAAATCTTCATTTTCATTATCATTCTTTTTTTCTTATCAACATTTTCCCTCCCACTCAAACTCCACATTCCAATTTTTTCCATTTTCTTTTCCAATCTTGTACATTCCGAATTTGTCCCTACCTGAATTCCCCGTTCTACCCTCGAAAACTCAAAACTTTCCAAAATTATCCCTTCTCTAACGTCCTCAGAACTGTCTCCCGCCACCGGTTCCGCATCGAAAGCCAATTCCCTCACCATCACCCATCCTTGCGTTTCCCAGTCTACCCCTACGCTCATCGCCAAATTTCCAATTCTATCCCTCGCCAAATTTTCGTTTTCAATTCTCATTGTTTCTTCTTCTTCCTCATCTTCTTCGTCGAACTCAGCGAACTCCGAGTCAACTCGGTCGAGAACGCACCGAGGCGAAGATTCCACGATCACACCACACGGTAACAGAAAAGGATGCTCCAGCAGCTGATCGCAGCTCCACCGCCGCCGCGGCTCCCACCTCAAACACTTCTCCAGAAAATCCCGGCCGAGCTCCGATAACCGGCGCGGAAACCCCGGCACCTCGCCGGAGAAGCCAATTCGACTGAGCGCGTCGACGGCGTTCCCCTCCCACGGCGGCTTTCCGGTGAGCATCTCGATCACCGTGCAACCTAACGACCAAACGTCCGATGCCGGACCCTGACACTCCCGCCGTATCACTTCCGGCGCCATCCACAGCGGACTCCCGCGCGGCGAAGCCGCCGGGAGACCTTCACCGTCGAACTCCATCGCCGATCCGAAGTCGGCGAGCTTGCAGCTGCAGCCGCTGGCTCCGTCTCCAATAAGGACGTTCTTCCCCTTCACGTCGCAGTGAACGACGCCGTTTGCGTGCACGTGCTTCAGAGCACTCACCAAGCACCACGTGTATTGTCTCACCAAATACTCTTCCACGTCGGCGTCCAGGTCAGCGAGAGTGCCACCTGGCATATACTCCATGTGAAGGTTCCGCCTCTCGGACGTGGTGTCTTCACCGAGAAAGGTTACCACGTGCGGCGAGGACATGCGTTGGAGGATCCGAATCTCGTTCTCCAACGCTTCGAGCTGACCCGGAAGACCCGTTTTAATATCCACGGACTTCACCGCGAAAATTTGCGTTTGAGCCTCAAGCTTTCGAAGCGCGACGCTGATGGTGCCAAACGCGCCCTTACCTATGCACTTGCCTCTTACCCAAGTAGAAACCATTTTAGAGTGCGTTTTTGAGTGTGCATTTGAGAGTATATATAGTGGAGTGAGTGTTTGCTGTTTGGTCCTGCACTAAAACGTATATATTTTGTTCCTTTTTTCTTTATTTTGGGTCCTACGTGGAATTAATGGAAGTGGATAATTAACGAAAGTAGTCGCAAGAAGTGACGTAAATGGTGTGTTGTGGTGACAGAGAGGGAAGGAAGAGTTTTTGTTTTGTGGGTGTTTTAATCGTTATCCATTTTATTATTCGAGTTTGAAGAACTTTTCCCATTTTACTTCTTTTGTGGTTTAATTATTTGTTATTAATGGTATGCATACAAAAATAAGATTGTGAGATGCTTATCCAATAGCACTCATTTAAGCTAGTTGATTTGGAATTAACTAGAGCCAAAACCATGTATTTGAACTAAATTTAGCTTAGGATCTAGATTGAGACCTTCATTGTATTTTAACCAGATTGGATTCACTATATTTGGAACATAATTAGGTGAGTTATCACTTTTGTTAGATAAATTATTTAGATAAAAGCTTAATTGTCATTTAAATTATTAAAGTAATTTAAACTAATTTAAGTTTATCAAGATAGAAGAAAGGCATTTATCATGAAAGAGTATAACTATCTATTTGAGTGATAAGATGTGATTAATTATGTGTTCTAATGAAAAAAAAAAAACTTTTGAAAGTATATTATTTCACTTGTTTTTAAAGTTTCATGAGTTTTATTATATATATTTAATATTGTTTCTGTATAACATAAATCAAGAATTTGATATTTTTTTATATTAAAATATAATAATTTTATAAGTTAATTATTGAAATTAATAAAATTTTAAAATTATAAAAATAGATAAGTCGTGTTATCTTGAGATAATTTTATTTAAATAAGTTGTATTATATTGGTATGATTTAATTGTGGAAAAGTTATGTTGTGACATGATTTTAATATATTTAAATTGAAATAGTATTAAAATGACACAATTTTAATAAAATTTAGCTATAAATAATACGACTTATTCATTTCAATAATTTTTTAAAATTTAACTAATTTTTGTAATTAACCTAATTTGATAAAAACAAAACATAACATATACCTTAATTGATAAAAAGAATGATAAAGTTCTAGTTGAAATTATTATGGATGATAATCGATGCATAAATAATCAGATAAATATTTGCTATTTGACTTAAACACCTTTTTTTCTCATAGTTAATTTTAATTTCTATCATTAATTGATTTAACTTTTTAGTTTCTATATATTTATTTCAGCCTCCACTCCATCAACAATACGTCAAGTACCATTCAAGAAGTAATATTTGAAATCAACAGTATTAAGAAAAATGAACCTAAATATGATAGAATTATAGGAACTATAATCTAAATAAATGAAGTTATAACTATCAAAACCCAAATTACAAAAAAAAAAAAGTAAAACCACCGAGATTGAGAAGTGAATTAAATTTTGTTCCTTATTGTAAAGAATGTTATGTATGAATTAGAAGATGTGGCTACAGTGAGGAATGTGGTGTTTTGTGGTTTTGGCAAAGGGAATGGAACAGAAGACAGTAAAAGAGAAGTGGGCAAGTGAGGCTAGTAGAGAAGATGCCCATCCCATTATGCTTGTTGCTCTTAGCCACACAAAGTTCAAAAATATTTTTTATGAGAATTTTGGTGCATGTGGATACTTTAATTTTTAGGCGAGGTCCCAAAATCTACTCGTATCTTTTTTAAGATCTGAACCAGGATGCATCATACACCTTCTCTTCTCTGTTTCTCCTGGACAACGTTATTGGAACACTACTTTTGCTTCTCGGTATCACTCTTTACTTACTTTTCCTGTCATCATAAAATATTATTGTTTTAGAACATTAAATATGGCTTTGATTTGAACCAATTTCATGTATTTTTTTAGCCTTGTAGATGGCATTATGGAGCACTCAAGGTTCCTATTTTCCCTCTTGACAAATTATAATAAAAGTAGTAACTGAGGGAGATAAGCATGCCCTTCTATGATTTTGTTTTTATTTGCGCTAATTGGTTTGTGCATGCAAACTCAAGTTGAGTGGCTTAAAAGTACTGTAATTGCGCCACTTGTCATGGTGTGGGTGCTTGGAAATGACATTCAGAATGAATTGACCCAAAACATTATTAAACAATGAACTACAACGTTACGCAGGGGGAAAGAGAAACCAAGGGGAAAGGGTCATCCACACAACATGCCTTTTGACACAAAAACTATAAATCCAAAAGGAAAACAAAGTTTGAAAACGAACTTCATTAGATTCCATTCAATAACTTATGTAAGTAACCATTTAATAATGATTTGGATTATCATTTATTTTGGCTTTCACGTGAGTTCGAAAAGGAGAAGAAAATAACATGGAATATGTTTGGAATATGCACTAGGAAAAGTATGATATACATACTTGGTTTGGATGAGGTTGTTGTTAGGAGGGTTGAGTAAAGTGCTTAATGACTTTGACTTGCATGTTGTGTGACGCAATAATCTGTGGAAAACAAAAATAAAGGGACTAAAGTTGTGGATTAAGAATTATAAAGGATCAAAGTTATATATAGTTTACGAAATTAACGGGTGAAATTTTTATCCACCACCTAGAAAAAAGATATCATGGTTGCATTTTAAACAACCAGTTAATCGATGAAGGTTTCAATAAGGTAATTACAATTTAAATAGTTGTAAAATGTCATATTCAATTGTGTAATAGGATAAGATTAAGTTATATGACACAACATTATTTAAGAAAAAGAATATTTTAAATATTAATTTTGAAAAATAGTAACGTGACAATTAAGTAAGAGGGTATTTTTAGATCATTATTTTAAAAATGATTTCTATTGCAAATTTCCCTTTAATGTGTAAGGAATTGATATTGTTGGGAAAATACTTAGAATTTCATTATCGAGAAATTAAAAGTGACTCAATTTCATCCTTAATAATATACTAAAGGACTAATCAATGTATATATGAGATAATAAGGTTACAGAAGAGTATAATGGGTGACAACTAATCCTAAACTTCTCAAATATAAATTTTTAAACAACTTATCATTTTATTGCTACTTATATTGTATTTTATCAATTTTAATCTCTATGACATGAACAATGACTTGTTGTTGTGAATGCATTATATATATATATATATATATATATATATATAATTTACCTTCTCCTTAATTAATTATAAATAATCAAATTAGCAACAAGTTATTGTGAATATTAATATTAGCAATCATATTAATAATAATTGTAACATCTAGAAAATAATGTTAGGCTAGAAGTCGTATATTTTAAATAACATATAAATATTTTATTATTAAAATGAAAAGAACATATAAATATAAAATTCAGTTATTCATGTTATATTTTAAAATAATCACCATATCTTTAGAAGTTTTTTTTTCTTTCTTCTTCCTTTTGTCTAAAATTTTAACCTCCTCACTCATCAGTTTGACGACCAAAGTTCTCCAATAGACTCCTAACAACGAGGATTAAGGAACTGCCTGATCAGAATCTCTAATAGAATAAGTTCTTTTTTGCTTTTCTCTTTGAGTCAAATTTTGAATTTGTTAAGTTGTCTCTATCTATGTTTTGCATGTGACACTTTTAGCTTCAATGTGAATCTTTGTTAGCTCAATATCCTAGAGATATGGTTAGATTTTTAATCAAGACTTTGTGGTGCAGGTTAATTACCTTTAAGTTTTTGGTAGATTTTGAGCTCTTAGTGAGCATCTGCTTAAGTTCAGCTAAGGGAAGCTAGTTTTAAATTTTCAATAGAACCTTAGGCTAGAAGATCTGGATGTGAGGGTGACGTGATCACCAGTCTCAAAATTTCTTGCAGGATTGTCTATTTTAAAGAGTAAAGTAATATATTGACTGAAATGTTTGATTTTGAATATTATATATTGATTTTAAGGTCAATAAGTTATTGAAAGTGTTGTGATTGAGAATTGAAAGTGTTTGAATGGTAATATAAATAAGTTGAATTGTATTTGAATAGTTTGTTGAATTACTTAAAATGTGATATTTGATGGAAATTGGTTGTTTGATTTTAGACGATGTTTGATTTAGAAAGTATATATGTATAAGGTCTGTCATTTTTAATGTGTAGATTATTAAAATTATGAGTTGAATGACAATTTAGTTCATCAATATAACAGGAGTAATATAACAAGTTTATGCAAATGTTTCTCCTTATCTTGTTCAGGTGAGACAATTCTCGCTCAAGCGAGTATAAAATGAAAAATGAGGTGTTCTCGTGTCCCTTTTAGCTCAAGCGAGAAGGAATCTCGCTCAAATGAGATCTAGGATGAATTATGGGTGCTCTCGGGTTGGATCTCGCTCAAGCAAGAGATTTTTTACTTAAGCAATGATGGGTATCACCCAAGCGAGTAAATTTTCCCTCAACCTATACCCTATGTAAAAAAAAGTTAAATTTTTAGTTTTGCTTATGAAAACCTAGTTTATTATTGCTTATTGTTTTTAAGTGAAAATTCTAAATTTTATTTTTAAATATGGTTAAAGGAACTTAATTATATGTTTAAGTGAATTTTGAGATATTTGGATTGTTTAGAAAAGTTTAAAATATGATGTGATTAAATGTATAGATGTGCTACATGAGGTATGAAATGATGTGAAAGTTTGATCAAGATATAGTATTTTCAAGAAAGGAAATACCGTGTTGAGATTATTATTAGGGTGTATTGATTTGTGAGTGTTCTGTGAATAAGACGATTCTAACTCTACTGATATAATGCAATTTACATAGATGAAGTTATTAGTTACTTAGTTGGTGAGAGTCGAATGGGGTTCATTGAAGTGTAGGTCTCTGGATGCTAATTTTAATACACAAGTCTTCCGAGAGTAGAGTCAAGTGTATGAGTATGTGAGTCACTAGAAATATGACAAGAGTAATGTAGATGATGAATTTGATAGACAATTGATGACTTTGTACAAATTATGAGAATTTAATGAATTATACTTATTATTAAAAGTTAAATTTATATTAGAATTCCTAAAAATGACTGGCTTACCATGTTTTTTATTTTGTGTTTGTTTTCTTTGATCTGTGATGATTGTGTTAGTTTACATAGGAACATATAAAATTTAAGGTGATAAAGTTCTTCACTGAGCTGTTAGATGATGAAATGTTCTTATTTTGAATGTTTGGTTTCTAATATTTTGTGTATATATTAAAATCCCTATATTTTGAGATACAATATGAGATATTTATATATATATTTAGATGTTAATGAGATATTACATGCATAATATATTATTATATATAAATAAATTTAGGGATGTTCCAATAATAATATTATTAATATTATTATTATAACAATAATATTATTAAAAATATTAATATTATTAATATTATCTTTATTAATATCATTAATACTAGTAAAAACGTACGTGTATTTGTATTTTTATTAAATTAAAATATATTTAATTTTGTAATTTAATTATTTTTATAAATAATTAATTAAAAAATTGTATAATTTAATATATAGATATATGCATATAATTTTGTAAAAAATAGTATTAAAATGTTTTATAGCCGTTATTTCTAAAAAAAGAAATTATATAGTTATTTTAAAATATAAAAAAAATTATTTTTTATTTATTAAGAAGTAAAATTATCTAATTAAAAATAAAAATAAAAAATTTATCCACTCCGAAACCATTTCACATACTAAATTGAACCACACACCAATTACCTATATGTTATTCTCATTCTTATTTCGATCTCCACCCATTTCAATTTCATAAATAAATTTTCTTATAACATTCAAATTAAAAATTAAATCATTCAGATTTCTTAAAAAAACCAGTTGAAGTATATCAACCAAATTATCTTATCATTTCAATAATGTCTACTACTTTTTTTAAAGTTCAAATAATCTTTCCGACAGACGTTATTATAATCTAAAATTTCCCTTTAGTGATTGACGGGTATTAATTACTTTTTACACTTACACGCCCTATTTTTAACTTGAGTGTTAATTTTATGTATCATTATATACTTTAAATCGTATTCACAATTAAACCGTGTTTGCAATTAATTTATAAAAAAAAACTGTAATATTTTAAATAGTATATTCTTAAAATCCTGTTCTTCATGTAATCAAATATAATAAAAATTAAAAAGTAATCAAATATGACAAAAAAAAACTTTTTTTAAAAAATTGAATAAAGTTGTAACGAAAGTTTGAGATGATGAGAAAGGAAAGAGAGCAAAAATAAAACATATAGAAATGGGCACAAGATATTATTTTGATTTTGTTATTATTATTTTAGAAAAAAAATTAAAAAAGAGAATGAAAAAGTTATACATTGTTTCTCTCCCATCAATTATCAATTAATCTTGTGTGGGTCTTTCTTATTTGGTTATTAGTTTTTTTTCCTAGTTGTGCGTGGATTTTTTATTTTTTTATTTTTTGAATTGGGTTGAGAGGTGAAACATTTGGGATTTGTTTACCAAGTAAACTCATGTTTTGAAATAATAATAATGGAGGTGTAACTTTTATAATAATACTGACAATAATTCAGAAATTTGATATAAAATAATCTTACCAAAGATTATGTTAGTAAGATTTTACATATATACTTTTGATGAAAAATTTCACTTATGTGTTTTACCATGTTTTATGGTTCTTAACAATTTTAGCATTGTTTAATACTTGTGATTGTGAACCAATTATGATAACAAAAATCCTATATAAAAAATTTAAAAAATTGAATTTAGATTCTACAATCTTAACTTACTTCAGTAACATCAGAAACATAAATTCTGCACGAAATTCAATTTCTCACTGTGAAACAATTTTTTTCAACCTGAAAATATTGAATATAGAGGATTCAACAAACATACCAGTGAAGCAGAACTTTAATTTTGAAGTAAAGAAAAATAAAATCCTTAAAAGAGAAAGAATTTGAGAGAGAAAAAAGAAAACATGAATAAGAGAACTTTGATTTAGAATTATAGAAAGAAAAGAAGAAAAGAAAACAAGTTAAAATGACCATAATATTAGTTTTAAAAAATTAAAAAAATAATTTTATTTTTAAGTAATTCTTTATGAAAATCTGTTTCTTTTTTCTTAAAAATACGAAATGTCTCTTCTTATAATTTTAAAATTTTAAAAATAAAATTAAATAAATTAATAAGATAAAAAAAAACTGTGTACTTAAAAAAAATTAATTTAAAGATAAATTCTCTTTATATATTTTTAAACTAGCGGAAACACACATGTGTTTGCCATTTTCTAAATGTATATTTTTAAAAGTTTATTGTGTACTTATACTGATTATATTTTTAAACTAGCGAAAATACATATGTATTTTCAATTTTTAAATATATATTTTTAAAATTTTATTGTGTACTCATATTCATTATATGTTAATAATAATTATAACTTTTTAAAATTAAAATAAACATAAAAATGAAAACACTAATTTTAAATTTTATTATATTTTCAATGGATAAATTATATATATTAAAAGATAAAATTATACATATAACGTTATTTATAGAAAAAAAAGTTATTTAATTATTTTAAAATAAAAAAGTATTCCATTATTTATTTTATTAAATAAATAACTAATTTTTTTAAAAGATGACTAACTATACTTTTTTTCTTTTGACAAAAAGTTACTATTATTATAATAATTATTGAAAGGAAATATATTATTAAATTATAAGAATATTTATTATAAAAATATTTTTTTTTTCATTTTGTTGTGTGTATTTTTTTATTGTGTCGGTTGCTTTTTATTGGGAAAAATTATTTGAATTTAAAAAAAAAAATTATTTAAAGGGTAAAATTATAAGAATTGGATTCTTTGTATTCTTTATAATTCAAATTTTAATTTAAAATTTATTATATTTTAATATTATAAAGGATAAAATTGAAAAAGTGTACACCAAGAAAGGGAATCTATTTTATGTATTGTTATAGGTCATTATTAATATTATATATAAATTATTATTAATATTAAAATTTAGTATTAATAATTAAAATTAAAATGTTTTATACGTAATTTAGTCGATTTCCTCCTCCACCAAATTGTTAAGATTGTTAATAATAATAATATTAAATAATAATAAAATAGAAAATATTCATGTAACTTAGGTCAACCTCAAGTCAAACAGTACCAAATATCATATTCCCATCATCATTTCATCATTGTCCACTATTTTTTTTAAAAAAAAAACTTACATATATATCTCTTATTCAAAGTTATAAATTAATTTCTTACAATACTAAGATTTATTTTAAAATTCGAATTCATTCAATATACATGGTTGCTCAAAATTATCACTATTTACGTACTTAAAAACATAATTATTTTTCTACCATATTATTCCATATACATACAAAAAGTGGTGAGTCATTTTTTATGTATGAATACATTTATAACATATTTTTTATTAAATAAAAAATTATTATGATGTTAATGAGTATTCACATGTTAAAATTAAGGATCCAATTTGTGAAATTTATGTTTAACATACTTTTTTTCCATAAGTTACATAATAAAAACAATTGCGAAATTTACTTGTTTGACAGTAAAAATAAAATCAATTACTTTTCTAATCAATAAGTAGTGCGATAAAAAATATAATTCACAGATTCCCTTTTAACATATTTGATCACTTCTTATTCTTTATTCGGTGTTGTTAATGGACATTTTCTACGCTTCTAAATGCCACAAACTTGGTCAATCCCTTTTACAAAAACGCTTATGATTTCTAAAATCGCGTTCCCACCACTTCTCGTCACTTTTTAGAACAATTATTTTTCTCATCATTCTTTTTGCATGTTTAACGTACCCAAACAAAACCTAACTGTATGTGTGTATCACATTGTTTCCTATTTTCAACGCTTTACGAAGTCAACTCCTACGTGGGAGAGGGAAAGTTAAACAAAAGTCAGAAGATGCAATCACAAGCCATTTGTCATGTAAATTTCACATTCCCAAAATTTCAATCCAATGTTCAAAAACCAAAATACAAGACACTTTTCATCTGCCTTTTTAAGCTTTAGAATTATTTTACTATACTAAATTATGTACCAAGTTATTTTTGTTTTCCAAAATCTGTTACGTTTCTAGAAGTATATCGAGTCAACGATATATATATTTTATTTTTGTCAATGTCCTGTTAATTGAGCCAACTTCATTAAAAGCCAAAGTATTTTTTTTATATAAACAAGACTATGCTTATAAGAGACGAGGGAATTAGTCATGTGATATAAAACCAATCAAATATAAATATACACAAAACTACATGGTAAAAGTGTGAAAAAACATCAACTCTTTCAATTATAGCTTTAATAATTATTGTTATTTTCTATTAAAAGATAATCTAATTTATCTAAATGTCTTTTATAAGATCTATTAATAAAATTAAAAAAAAAAAAAAGGATATCTTTGTGATACTTGAAATTAATTCATAGAATTTTCAACAGTTAAATAATATTAGTTAAGATTAAAATATAAAGATATTAAAGATCACGTCGTCAGAATTTTAAAATTAAATAATATAAGATTTAAAAAATATTATAGTCCAAGGTCATTGATACATAGTTAGGTAAAAAAGTAGGATCACTTGATTTTGCTGTTAATTCCTCTTTGAATTATTGTTTTCAACTATATATGCACTCTATGTACACAGAAAGAATGTAGTAAAAGTTGAAGAGAAAACATGAATTATACAAATAAATGAACACTTGATATAACATATGTTATAAATAAGATAATTTGCAAATAGGATCGGATACAAATTCAACCCTTTTATACACCCAAAAGATGCTGATTGCAAGAAGATCAATATTCTACCAAAAAATTGCTTAAAGTTAGTGCTAATATCTTCAACGAACTCTGCTATTCGTCGGATATATACAGATTAAACTCTTAATCTCAGGTTACCAACTTCTATCCTTTAACCATAATAATCACATTCATCATCATCTTCTGACTGTTGATGGCTAAGAATGAAGAACTAACTACCCTCCCAACCTTCTTCTTGTAGCAATGAGACTTCAAACATAGTTTTGCAACTTGATAATCATTACACTTATATCATCCACAGAGCCTCTCGACACAGATAAATCCACGAGCTTTTTACAAGCCAGCAAAGGTTGTTGACTATTGTTCCCTACACAAAAAGGATGAGCAATATCCACTGCTTCCTGATTGCTAACCTGATCAAACAGCATTCAAAATAGAAGCTTAGTATTAATAGCTGAGTAATGTAGAATACCATGCAAAATGAAATCACTGCACATGTGTGTATACCTTTTCCCATAAGCCATCTGAAGCTAAGATCAACAAGTCATGCAGAGATTCAATTTTAAGAACTTTGGTCTCAGGTTCTGCTATCACCCATTGTTTCAGGTTCCTATCTCCAATTCCCCTAGAAACAGCCAATGACCCTTGAATCCTCCACACACCACGGCACACATCAACATAGCCACCCTACATACAAATTAATGTCAAATGAAGAACTAGACTATCACATGTTCACGGTTTGGACCATTCAATACATGTTAAATAGTTAAAATTTTCAAATTATAAGAGAATTCAATAACTTGGTTGATTAATCAATTACCTGAGTTTGAATTCTGTCCCTTTCATCTTCCCTTGAAGGCCTGTGATCAGATGTGAGGGCTTCTGCCACCCCCTCTCTGCTAATCACAGCACGACAATCCCCAACATTAGACACAACGAGGTTACCATTCCTTATCAATGCTGTCACACAGCAAGAGCCACCATGAAGATCCTCCTTCAAGAATTCAGAATCCGTGTTGAGGTAACCATGCTTCACTGCCTCCTCAATGTCACTTTCATCTCTCCTAACCACCTCATCCAACACATTCTTCTCCAAGTTATGTGCAGCGAATTCCGAAGCCTTTGTGCCCCCATGCCCATCAAATATGCCGAAGAAAGCCTAAAAATAAACAACAAAGAAACTCCATGTTAAAAACTCCTTCTTGCACTTCCATCAGCATATATATCAAGCAAAATTCATTTTCAAACAAAATTACAATTAATGACAATATTAAAACAATTTTCAAACTAAAGTTGCTATAGCCAAATTTTCATAAAGAACTTAAGTATTACCAAATTTCATGGTTATTTTATAACTATTGCATGATTATAAAAAAATTAATGAAAATAATTGATGCTGAAAATTAGTTTATAGCTAGCTGCTTAAAGTTATCATACATATAACAATTTTAAGACCCCTAAGATTTAATTAATAAACGACAAATTTTATGTTTGAATGATTTTTTTTATAAAAGCACTTAGATGAGAAAAATATTAAAAAAAATTGATTTTTTTATAAGTTAAAATTAAATTATATATAATTAATTTTAGAAAATAATTTCATATACTTTCTCTAAATTTTTAATTTTAAATGCAAAATATTAATTTTAACTTATGAAAAAATTATTTTATTTTATTTCTCCTTGTATTTTGCTATAATATAAATTCTTAAGAACTAAGTCGCCAAAAAAATAAACTAATTTGACCAACTATTTATAGTAATTCTAAAAGCTTTGTCAATAAATCTTTTTACATTAAAATTGGTGAAAAAGAACAATTTTGGTCACTAAATTTGTTCTGTAATTTATTGATTTTCTGAAGTGGTTCTAATGTGAATGCCAAACAAACCCAGGAACAAACATTGTTTTTGTTGAAATCCCAACACCAAAATCTTGGAAGAAATTGCAGAAAACTTGATGCTATACCTGTTTGGGTTCACCGTGAAGATCAACGGCAGCGGAGTAACGGTCCTCCATGTGGTGCCTCCTTCCTCGTTTGCAGAACACAGAAAAGCCGCTTTCGTCGAGCTCGACGACCGCGTCCCTCGCCGAAGACGGCGCGGGCGCCGTCGAGAGCGTATAAGCAAGAGAAGCGACGGGAATGTCGAGCTTTGCAGGTCTTCTTCGCTTCAACATGGGAGAGGAAGGTGGAGAGGAGCAAGAGGGTGTCGTAGAGGGAATGGGAAGAGAAAGCATGAGAGATTCTGGCATGGAAGAAGAGTCATTGTTGTTGGTGGTGTTGTTGAAGAGAGAGAACACGGGGGAAGTGGGAACTGCCACGGAACAAGACATATTGCAATAACAACGTTAGCACTGGAGTTTCTTGTTCTTGTTCCTGTTCTTCCAGAAAACTGAGTTTGTGTTTTGTGTTTGAGTTTTGTTTGGGTTACGATGAGGGAGAGAGAAAGGACAGAGGGTATTTAAAGAAGAGAATGAGTGTGCCTTGAAGATGGGTCAAAGGGGGACTCTTTTGATCATTCAATTTTTTGTTTCTATATATTACTAATATTCTTCTTATGCAATTTATATCTTTTAAATAGTCATTTTTAGGATTTTATTTTTAGTTTGACTTAGAAAACATTTTTTTAGTAGTCAATCCGCAATTTTTTTAATGTTTTTAATTCTTTTTTTTTAATTTTGTTACCATATTATTTATTTGTATATTTAATGAATGGTTAAATGTCAGTTTTAGATGGAATAATGAAATTTCTAATGCTTTTATATTTAAACAAATATTAAAATTGGAAATAACGAGATCAGACTTTTGAAGAATGAAAATTAAAAGAATCTACAAACAAAAATCAAAATCTATTGTTAGGTAAAATTAATAAGTTTAGATTTTAGAAGAATAAAAAAATAAAGATTAGGTAGCCATTAAACTGTGTTTGATGTTTGACACTTTGACCACATCTTTTTGGTGGCATCAATGGTTTAAGATTTTTTGTATGGCCGGTTTTCTAGATTTTTTGATTCATCACAATACACAACACAACCATCTTATGGACCTCTTCTTATTTATGCTCTGCTGTCAAAGTCGGCGATTAATTCTATCACACTAATCTCCTAAAAAAAAGTATATTGATCTATTCAAGTTTTTCAATTAAAAATAATAAGATTTAAAACTATTTCCCCAAATAGAACTACAAGAGATAAGTAAGTATGTTTGTTTCTGTTACTGCATAAAGATTTAAAAATACCAAATTACAAAAAGAAAGATAAAAACAATTTTCTACATGATAAAAAAAATAAAAAAGTAAATATAATAAATATTAAAAAGTCAATTTTATTAATTATTTAAATATAGAGATATAAAATAATCACTGTAAAAAAATTACAACATAATCTATTATATTATGAAATTTGTAACATATAATTGCTTATATATATAACATAGAATCCATTATATATTATAGGGTTTAAATATTTATAACAAATAAAACTATATGTTATGCATAATTGATGTTATAAAATTTATAATATATCAATTATATTATATATAACATATTATAATAATATAATATAAATGAATTTATATAATAATAATAATAATAAAATAAACTAACAATATTAATAATATAAATATTAATAAAAATAATGATAATGATATTTAAAGTTAATTTATAAAATAATAATAAATAAGAAAGTAATAATATTATAAAAAAGAATAATAATTAAAATAAATTCTTAAAATAATAATAATGATAAAAGTAAATATAAATTATAAATTTAATAATAATTAAAATAAATTTATGGAATATTAATAATAACCATAGTTTTATTTTAATTTACAAAAATATTTGTTTATGCGTATCTAGATCTGTAATATTACATAATCCGAATTCTTTTAAATAACTTTACTGATTATAGTAAAAAGAGTAATTTGATCATACATGATTTCTGTATATAAATCATTAATCATATTTAATTTTAAATTAATTTTCCTTATAAATATAAATTTATAATCTCATAATTTTATTAATTATACTTATCACATCACTCATAAAGAAAATTTACTTTCCATTTTCTTTCGTTAATCCAAACAATTTCATCATTTTCCTCAACCCTTAAATTTACTCTTTAATATAAAAGAGTACTTGACTATATTTAATCTTTAATCCAAAGAGTACTTTACTATATTCATGTAAGGATGAAATGAGACATTGAAATAGCAAACTTTTTGCTATTTTAACATTACCTGTCACTGTTTAAATTTTAAAAGAAAAAAAACATTATAGGAAAACAGCCCAAAAAAGTATAGATGACAAATTAAGAAGGCAAGAATTGGTCAAAAAATGGAGAGAGGCAATAAATTAAGAAGAACTCTCTGAATTGTTAAGCATGGCCTACTAAATTTCTAATAGTAGTGCTGGAAATTTAAAAAGTGGTTTGCATGATTGCATGTAAACCGGCATCAAAATCTGTGAACAATTAAACGTTGACTGAAACAAGTGACAAATTCTTTAGAAGAAAAATAGAGGCTAAGAATAGTAATTATAAAATTGTGTTGAATGTGTATTAATTATAGTAACACTTTTTTTTTTCTAGATTGGATAATTGACTTAAGCACTGCCTTGTTGGCTAACTAAATTTATTTTTTGGGTGTGAAAACCATTGTTTGGGGTTGGTTCCTGTTGCCAAGGTCAATTCCAAACTCATTCTGCCGGCCACTGACGTGGACATTTTCCAACGTAAAACTTTCAATTGTTCTTTTGGCTATGAAACATTCTTAACTTAGTGTTTGATTCCCAACGTTAACGTCACAAATGACAACCCCTTAGCTACCAACTTCCTCCGTCACTTCTATCACTACCTTTGCTGAATTTGTTTGTTTCTTTGACTGGGTTATTATTGTTTATGAAAAAGTCATCGATGTCTATGTGCCTAGTTATAATTTAATGTGTATAATTAATCTTTGGCTTTCTATTTTATTCCAGCTGTGGAATGAGCTTGCTTAGGCATACCTGGAGTAAGCCACAACTTTTTGTAACTTTCAGTGTAGTCCACATCATTTTCATTAAGAAATTACTTATCATTCATATCTTATTATATACTTTCACACAGTTAATTAACTAAAAGTTCTTTTATTTATTCATTGAAATCTGTAAAAAATAAATTTTAAATTTAATTTAATCTTATAAAATTTGTTTATAATTAAGAAGAGATTATATTACTTATATATTATAAAAAAGTTTTTATATTTAGTCAATGTGATATTTTTAATACACCTTATCATAGTGACACCTGTAAATTTGTATATGAAATTAGATATTTATGAATTATTTAATAGTAGTTCGATGGGTGATTTTGTTGGAGATCCCACATCGACTAGAGAGATTAGAGTCTTTCATAGTATATAAGTGGGTGCAAACCTCACCTCATTGAGCCGGTTTTATGGGGTTGAGTTAGGCTTAAAGTCCACTTTGTAATAGATTTAATAAATCCAACAAATTATCGCTATAATAAACCTTATATGAGATGAATCTGATACCATATTAAGAAATAAACAACTTAATAAAATGAGATTTACATCCACTTATTTATTATTATGAAAAAAATTCATATCTCTAATCAACATGTTATTGTGATATTATCCAAAATATTTAGATTTGTGTTATTGCAAAACATAAAACCCTTACTCGAAGTTTTTGCTTTGTTTTAATTAAAGGTTTGGTCATAAGTTACATCCAAGTCACAGTCTCGTATTTTTTCCTTTTCTGATTGGTGCATAGATCCATTGCTTTGTACGAGGATGATCTCATTTAAATTGTATGATTGTTTGTCCCAAATGTCTTTTTTTAGGTAACTATGAGAGTTTTGTATAGTAAATCTAGTGAAAGAGGTTATGGTTGAATTCATGTATAAGAATTTGATCATTGTGGTTCATATTTATTATTTTTTATTGTCGATAAAAAATGTCAAACATAAAAGCTTTTATAAAAAAAAAATTGTATTATAAAGAAAAAAGAGCGAATGGTAGTGGATATCATACTATTGCATGCGAGAATTATGAAAGAACTATTAAACCTGAATCAGCATATCTTGAAAAATAGAACTACATTAGTTGCACTTTGTTTGTTATGTTCATGTTGATTAAACAGATAAAAAAAAAGTTATTAAAGTTTGAAAAGGAAATATAAAATTACCTAGAACAAAAAAAGTTTCTGCATCAGATTTTCCACATTCATTTATGAACAAAGTCACTTTTCACTACAAGAAAATAACAATTTAGTCACCGAATTTAGCGACTGAAAATAAGTGGTTGCAATTTGCGACCGAAATAGCCACCAAATACCTTCAGTGATAAATCTGCGATCGAAATAGTGACCGAATGAATTGTTAATGATCTTAGTTAGTTTTGCGACCGAATCAACGATCGAACATGAGAGTCACAAAAGCATCGGTCGCTAAAGTGGTGGCTGTTTTGAATAAATTGAAAAAAATATATTTGCGACCGAATTAGCTACCAAATATGTTTATTTTTTAGCCACTGATTTTCT
>Ga0123342_1004758_pt1 | contig 20390 bp, 22 predicted proteins | sample Turbeawhitnodule_FD_89960 | JGI IMG/M metagenome (GOLD analysis project Ga0123342, IMG submission 89960) | Root nodule microbial communities of legume samples collected from Mexico - Turtle bean Mexico white nodule | ecosystem: Host-associated > Plants > Roots > Nodule | place: Mexico: Nepantla... | reverse complement strand
GCTGTCTTTACCGGCGTGGAGGATCCAGAGGCTCATCTAACCACGTTCCATACACAGATGATGCTGTCGGGAGGGTCAGACGCCGTGTATTGCAAGATGTTCGTGAGCACGCTCCAGGGAACGACGTTGGAGTGGTTTGTGAGCCTACCTAACGGTCACAAAATCAGCTTCTTTTGCAAAAAATTTATATGCTCAATTCACCCCTCCGCTCTTGAACTCAGACACCTTCTGACTCTAACAATTACGAGGTGTGGTATGTGAAGTAAACTTATGTTCCTTAAGCTTGGGGAGTTCAAAAGGGGAAGTTCTACATACAAGTTATGCTGGGAAAGAATATTTGTGGATGAAAAGACTTTTTGATGAAAATCCTCTGAGAAGGTGAGAACCTTTAGGAGGTGTCTGAATTTCATCCCAAAACATCTTTGTCCAAGATGTCCAATATTTAGATTTATTAGGTAATTTAAAAGACAAGGAAGAAGAACAACTTGGAGGTGCAGTTTGCAGTCCGGCATGGGTCAACATACTTGTTTTTGTAGTGTAAGGTGATACATTGTGACCCAATTTATCTTTTCTTTCTTTATCTTTTTCATTTTCTCTTTTTGTTTTCATTTTGATTTTATCTTTATTTACCTCTTTTGGTGATAAAGGTTTCAAACTGATCTTATGCCCTTGGAAGGTAAAAGATAATTTATTAGCAAGGTCATCATGTAAATTTTTTCTATCAAATTGCCATGGCCTTCCTAATAGAATGTGGGTGGCCACCATTGGCAAAACATCACACAAGACCTCATCTTTATATTTTGCAATTGAGAAGGTTGTGAGGATTTGCTTATTAACAATTATTTCTCCCTCTTCACTAAGCCATTGGAGCTTGTAGTGCTTTGCATGAGAGATGCTGGGTAACCCAAGTTTTTCCACCACTTTTGTACTTGACACATTGGTGCAACTACCCCCATCTACAATTAAGGAACATAATTTTTAATTAATAAGGCACCTTGTGTGAAAAATATTTTTCCTTTGACTTTCATCAAAAGGTTTTCAAACTTTTCCAAGCATGCGCCTTACTACTAACAAATCACCTTCACAAGGTAACTCATACTCTTCCTCACTTTGGCTTCTTGAAGAGGTAGGAGACCTAGACCTTTGGAAGCTATGGTCACTGACAACAACCCCCTTTTACCATCATTGTTCTCTTAGAAGGACAATTTGCAGCTATGTGCCCAAAACCTAGACATTTAAAATATTTTTGGTTTGAGGTTTTGGTGGGTGACTTAGGAGTAGAGGTGGATTGTTTAGAAATTCTATGGTTGGAAGAGGTTTCTTTTGAAAAATTGGAAGGAAAGTTTTTTGAAGAAATTTTGTTTTTGTCCTTCCATGAAGATTTGTAGAAGCCATCATTATGAGTATTTTTGAAATTGGTTTTTTTCAAAAGTTGTGATTCTACCTTGATGGCTAGGTGAACCAATTTTTCCAAAGAGGAGTACTCGTATAATTCTAGAACATCTTGGAATTCTCTCGTTAAACCACTCACAAACCTAGCTATTTTTGACTCCTCACTATCATGCATATAAATTTTAGTCAAAGTAGTTTCTAAGTCTTTATAATATCTTAGAATTAATGACCTAAACAATAGGGGGGGGGGGTGAATTGCTTGACAAAAGATTTTCGCAAAGATTGGATACAAATGAAGTTTTAACATCAATCACATATAGAGTAATCAAGGAAGCCAAACAAACAAAGTAATTGAAACTGTTTGCAGAAAATCAATCGGTTGAAACTTTGTTTTAACTGGTTGTTTATGGTAGCATAAACAATAAAATCAAATCAAACAGTTTATAATGAGTGAGAGAGAGAAAGAGAGATTACACCATCAATTTATATTAGTTCACTCAACCTCTGAGCTACATCCAATCCCCATAACAACCACTGAGTTTTCCACTAGTAACCAATCACAGATTACACACACTCAAAGCCACAAAGAGGTGATCTTGATAACCCAAGAACACTCACCCTCTTTACCTTTCACACAACCACAGACAGAACACCCTCTGACCTTACATGTTTACAAACTTTACAAGTATAGAAAAGTAACAATTACAATAATAAAAAAGGAACATATTACACTGGTATTTCAAGAATCATAGAGCTTCTAAGACCAGTTCTTGAACCAATGCACAGGCTTTAGGAATCTTGCAAAACTTTGAATCAAATCTCTTCTAAAAAACGTTTTCAATCTCACGTTTTGTGTGTTTTTTAATACAAAGATAAACCATATTTATAGCTCTTAAATCTAGCCATTTTAGGCAGTTAGTCATGAGCCAAATCAGTTTTAATTCAACTGAAAACAAATTTAACAGGTTTTTGAAAAGTTGTTAAGAAATGTGACAATCAATCGGTTGAAATGTCATTTTAATCGGTTGAATTGGTTTTGACAGTTAGTCAACCAAGTCAAAAACAATTTTGAAAACCTTCAAACAAGCTAAGTGTAAAACAACCGAATATATCGTGAATTCAACCGGCTATTTTTCTCTTTTCTTAGAAAAACATTTTTCTCTTTTAAACATATTGATTCAGCTTGTGCATAGGATTAAGAATGATCTTTACAAGAATTCTAAACACCCTATAACTGAGCTTCAATCAAAGCAGCAAATCAAACCTTCATCACAGATTTGGTTCATCAAAGCTTCCATGTTCTACATAATACTCATCTACACTCATAGGTCCTTGTTGAAGCCGTTGGAGCTTCAACAAGAGTTCTTTCCTATAATGAGGAGGAACAAACCGTGCACGCATGCATTCTTTCAAATCATAGCAAGAGACCACGAGTGACCTCTTGTTCAAACCAATGTCCATTACAATTTGATGCCACCACTGCATGGCATAATCTAAAAATTCTAGGGAAGCTAACTTAACTTTTTGGTCCTCTTGGACGTCATACACATTGAAAATTTGTTCTACCTTAGCTTCTCACCTAGATATACATTGGGATCATTTTTCCCATTAAAACTTGGTAATTTTACATAAGGAAAAGAAGGTTTGGATGGTTGATGTTGGTGGCACCTTTCTTCAAATTGATGCACTCTCCAATCTTGATCTTCCTTTTGGCTTCCTTAGTGGGTGTAGCTTCTAGAAGCTCTCCTTTGGTCCCATCTTCTTCCTCTAGGTTGCCTCTCTTGAGCCGCTTCGAGTCTTTGTAACCTCTCCTCTAATTGTCACATCTCCTCATCCTTTTGGGCCAATGTCCTCTTAGCTACCGCAAGCTCTCCCAAAAGCAAAGCTTTTTGGATAGATTGTGGCTTGGAAGATTCCTCTGAAGACAAATGAGCCATAATTTTGCACAAAGAAAACAAACAATTAGTGAAAAAAGATTAATAATCCTCTCCTCACTTGTTTCACTCGGGTGTGTAGAAAAGAGGGCAATAAGTAAGAACTCAAGAAATAATTTCTCTCTCAACCAAAGGTCTTATACTTGGGTAGTAAACACTTCAAGTGAAAGAGGACAAAGCCCTTACACTTGCTCACCAAAGATCCCACAACAAAACTTAAGAAAGTTTGAATTACAAATAATAAAAGCTTAAAATCAAGAAAGCTAAACCAAATTGGAAATAACATAATGACTAAACTTTTAGAAAACAAGCAAGAAAAGAACAAATGAAGATTCAAAGAAACTTACTTAAAGTTTAATTATGAAAGTTTTGAAATTCTTAGAAATTGAGAAAGTTAGAAGGATTAAACTCCACAGTTATGAACACAATTTGTCATATACTTAGAATCCTCTTTAGAAATTTGCAAAATGAAAGTTCAAATGTGAATGCTTCTCAAAACTCTTTTATCTTTGTTTTTCTTTATGGATTCAAAAGTCCCATATCCTTTTTGTATGCATATTCTTTTGTTGTCATTCCACTTTTCACTTTTAAAAAAGATGTTAGGTTCGGATTCAAATCATATAAACACTTGCATCCTATGTTTGGATTTAAATCAACCACTAGACACACAACTTCCAATTTTTTTTTAACTCTTCACAATTAAAATCAAAATAAGTAGAAGGACTCCTAGAACACTAAGAACATAAGACTCAAGCAAAAGATGTAGGAAAAAAAAGAGACACAAATAAAATTCGAAAGTGGAATTTGAAGTGCTTAATGAATAAAAAGCGGAATTGTAATGAAATTTAAATTGCTTGAACGTAAAAGCAAGAATTTAAATGTGCTACAATTTAAATTATCGAAATCAACTCAAAGAAAATAAGAGAAAAAAATAACCATGCTCTGAATACCACATGATGTGAGTTGATTTTAGAGTTGTCCATTTTTTTGTGACACTTGGTTTATGTTTTGAATTTTAATAATTATGGTGTAAGACCCAAAGAAGATCCCCATTGGACACGAGCTTAACCAAGTGGTTAATTAACTGTGAAGGTTCACTTCTAGAGGGCAAAAGGAAAAACACAATATATGGTGATTATGATGATGTTTGCGGAATTGAAAGAACATAAAATTGAAGCAAGAATGAAGAGGATGACTGAATTGAAACGAAAACAAAAACAATAACACCAACAAGGAAAATAATGGCGTGATGGAAAATGAATGAAAAGGTGAAAGGTAGGAAAACTTATGGATATTGGAATGAAGGAACACTTCACTTGAAGGCTGTGGATCTCCAAGATAAGTGATGAAGGCCGCCACTTGAAGAGCTCTTACAATCAAAAGAGAAGACCAATGAAGATAGCTCACAAGTCTCACAAAATCACTCCTGCAGTGTTTCTTTACTATTTAATTTCAATGTGTCATTACATGAGGCAAGTTGAGCAAGGGTAGGATGGTAATAAGGAGAGGGGTGGCCCTGGGGGTTTGACTAAGTTAAAATCGCCCCTTTGGCTAGTTCTTCTAGAAGGTTGGGCAACCTTCCTAACCCTAGATGCCTTGTCTTGAAAAAGTGGGCTTGGTTCAAGCCCATTTCGCTAAGAACACTCCCTTTTATGCTATACGAACCTACTCTAGCCTATTTTCCTATTTGGACCCCTAAAGTGAGCCCAAATTATTTAAGAAGACCAGAAGGAAGAACAGTTGATGTTCGGGTCTAAGCCCAATTCTTCTTTTGGTGAGGTCCGTCTGATCTTTGGTGGCCATAGTTAATGATGAAGTTGTTATTTGAATTTTCGAATTCATCTAGTAGAACTATCAATGAGTATAAAAAGTAAACTTCACAACCACGAGTATTGTAGAAGAACTCAAGTATTACTAAGAGTTATTAAAAAAACATTAAATAATTTTTTGTGCCACAATTTTGAACCTATTCCATAGACTGAGTCTGCTTTTACGTTACTATAAATGTAACTGGTTGGTTGTTTGTTGTTCAACATTTCAAAGTTAAGAGCTACACCTCCTTTCACCAAAAAGTCACTTACATTATATGCAAAAAAACCATGTCTAACGGAGGCTTATCACTTCCAACTTTTGCCAATGGTGCAAAACCTCCCTTCAATCGACCCACTTCAAATTTGCATCCTTCCGTTTGGGGCGATCGCTTCCTTTCCTACATTCCTACCGTTGTATGTCATTTTTCATTTTCAATATGTTTAGCTAAGATGTTACATTTTCATGTATTTAACATTTAATCTATTTCATGCAAGAAAGTGATAGTCACATTCAACAAGCTAAACTATTAAAGCTAAACTATTAAAAGAGGACATGAGGAAGAGCCTTGTCTCACCTACTAATCATAAAAATTTCTCTTTTAAATTGAACTTCATTGATTCAGTCCAACATTTGGGTGTCTCGTACCATTTTGAGCAAGAAATTGACACTGTTCTATGTCAAATTTATGACATTTCAACAAAGGACAATAATATCATAGCTCATAGTGATCATCTTTACCATACGGCTCTACTCTTTAGGTTGCTTAGACAACATGGATACCGCATTTCTTCAAGTATGTGTTCATCAACTTTTAACAATTTTCTTTTTCAAAAACAATAACTTCTTCTGTGATGTTATTCAATTTATTGTTTGAGTTTGCTCTTTGGGCTACTTCGGTACTAGTTGCATTGCATCATCACATCATGGATGTCTTAGTTTCTTCCCAAGAGTGTAGTCGAGTCAACTATATATATAAAAATATGTCTAAACAAATTTAAATACTTTGTTCGAATCAAATTTTTTAGTTTTTGTTGCACAGATCACTACAAGAAAAATTCATTTTAGTTGCCCACAAAAAGTGGGGATAGTCAAGTTGGATAGAAAAATAAATGTCAAATATTGTGTTCACAATGGAGGCCTTTAACTCAAACTAAAAATTATTAAAATAATAATAATAATAATAATAAGTTAGCGTCTAGAATGGGAACACAAAGTAGATGCAATGAAAACATTAAGTGACAAAATAATATTGAGTCTAAAATGGGGACACAAAGTGGATGCAAGTTAAAAATGATTAAAAATAACAATAAGTTAGCATTTAGAATGGGCACACAAAGTAGATGCAATAAAAGAAATAAGTTGCAGAATGATACTACGTCAAGAATAGGGACACAAAGTGGATGCAAGTTAATATTTTATTACATTTAGTGTAGGTCTAGGCGACACTAATATTTGTTTCCCAAGTAGTGTCCCCAATGGCCACAATTTACTCACATTTGCTTTCTCACGTAGTGTTCCCAATGGTGACGCTAAGTTTCATTATTGTTGGAGATCCCACATCGATTAGAGATTAGGACATTTCATAGTATATAAGTGGGTGCAAATCTCACCTTATAAGTTGACTTTATTAGGTTGAGTTAGGATTAAAGTTCACTTCATAATATAGTATCAAAGTCATTTCGAGCCTATCGTAGCGATTATTTGTTGGCCTTATCAGGCTACCTGTTATTGGTCCATTATCAGACCACCCATAATATATAGTGTGAGGGGAGTGTGTTGGAGATCTCACATCAACTAGAGATTATGATATTTCATAGTATATAAGTGGGTGCAAACCTCAACTTATAACCCAGTTTTATGAGGTTGAGTTGGACTTAAAATCAATTCTTAATAATTATTTAATTTTATATTCATTTTAGTGTCCCCTAAACCTTTGCTATAGTTAAATAATATATTTTTCTTTATGTAGGCTTAGCCAAAACTATACGTTATACATTTGTGTCCCATTGGAGGCAGTCTCTAATGCATAACAACATAAAGATTAGCTTCCATTTCTCTTGGGATGCTAAGTCCACACTAGCCTCATGTAGTGTCTCTCTTTTACTCTCTGCATCGCTCTTTTGGAGACTGTACCATCATTATTTCTTGTAGTGGATGAATAAAAAATAAGTTAATGAAGTTCAATTAGGTTTGAAACAAACCATAAGGATGCATGTCTGCATTTTTTTAAATAAACAAAAAAAAAAATAGAAAAACTTGTAAACTATAATAATTTTGGCTACAAATCCAACTATTGAAAAAATGTGGTTTAGGGGAGATAAACTAGTGGAATAAAATAATGAGTTTCTTACCTAAAATAAGGATGAAGTTAAATATGTAAGAGAAAGACAAAAATAGACTCACTATATCATTTATTATTACTTTAGGGTCCACTATACTTGGTCAACTTAGTATAAATGTGGTCTAAAAGTGAAAAATACAACAATTTTATAAATATGACTTATGAATTATTTTAAACTACATTTTTTGGGTCATAAATGTTTAAGTCATATTTTTTGTGATGTGACTTAAAAAAAAAAGAATAAACCACATTAAAAAGTGTGATCTAAAATAATAAAAATATAAAATCTAGTTTTAGGTTTTTTAAATCATATTTAATTAAAGTTTTCTTTAATATAAAGAACGATTTTTAAACATGGTTGCTTTGATCCACATTTTCTAAATTGTAATATTTTTTTGCCTTAGCCAATACTAAACTTGCCCACGAGTATATAAGTGTTTTCTAAACATGAAAAGGCAACACCTTTAGTAAGTGTGTACACATGGACTACAAATGACCACAACTTATAAACTATTTATATTTAAAGCAAAATTTTAAGGTTGCCTTTAGAAATGAATAAACTACATTAGAATAAGCATTGTCTAAACCAATAAAAATGTTGTCTTTTCTCAACTATAGAAATGAAAAGACAACATTTTTATAAATATGACTTATGAATATTATGGGTCACGGAATATGGTTTCACTCTTGATGATGGATGACCTATCACTCTTGGTTACAATTCTATTGTCTCTCACTCTCAATATGTTTCTATAGCGGAATATCAATCACAAGTACATTTCATCACTTTTTGCTAATATTATTAATACCATTAAATATATCATCAATACTATTATTATTATTATGATAACAAAGTTTGTTTGGTGTGTATTTTGAAAAAAACAAAGAAGAAAAGAAAAATACATGGAATTGTGTAGATTTCTCAGTTATCAAAATTTCCTAACCTGCAATAAATATAATTAGACCTAAATAAGCTTTAATTTCTTTTAAATTATACAACACTTATTATTTGTCAAAACAATTTTCACTTTTAAGGTTGGGTTTATAAGGTGACTCAAACCAACTTATGCAAATAGTTTGATATTAATTTGTGTAAGTCAATTGTGTGGTAGTATCTCTTATAATAGTTATATACTTAAATATATACCTTGAAATAAACACATGTTTATAAATTAAATAGGTATATTTTGAAAATTCCAATACCAAACCGGAAAGTTTAAGGAAAGTTTAGTTGATGATATTCATGGAGTGTTAAGCTTGTATGAAGCAACAAGAGTAAAATGTCATGGAGAATATATGCTTGAAGAAGTTAACGAAGTTTATAAATACCCAATTAAGTTGTTCTCATGTGGCACGAGTGCAACATAGCTTAAAACAATCCCTTTGCAGAGATTTGCCTAGGTTGGAGGCGACATATTATATATCTTTCTACGAAGAAGATTCATCTCATGATGAAAAATTCCTAACATTTGCAAAATTAGATTTTAATATGCTACAGGAGCTACATTTGAAAGAAGTCAGCAGTCTAACCAAGTAATATCTTCCTCACACATATTTACCTTTCGTTGCATAAATAAATGAATATTAGTTAAAGATTTGTTGTGCTATTTTTTTTATGCAAATGGTGGACAAAGGATTTAAGTGTCTCAACCAATTTACCTTTTACACGAGATAGGATCGTAGAATGTTGTTTTTGGATTTTGGGGGTCTACTTTGAACCAAAATATTCTAGATGGATAACAAGAGCAATAGGTCTAGCTTCCATCATTGATAACCTCTATGATGCTTACAAAACCATTGAAGAACTTGAGCTTTTCACCAATGCAATTGAGAGGTTAGGTACATCAAAATGACATATAGTAGTATATATTTAGCCTAATTCTTCCAATATATCAAAGATAACTTTCTCAAGACTTGCAGGTAGGATATTTCTTGCTTGGTTGATCTCCAAAATACATGCAATTATGTTATAAGGCAATTTTGGATGTTTATGAAGAAATTGAGAAAGAGATGAGAAGGAAAAGTATATTTCATGAAGTATGCCAACAAAGAGGTAATTATAGTTTCATTAATTTTATTTTATTTTTTTATAAAAACGCTTTCATGTTAGGCATCGTTATGCTACTTGACATCTTAGTTAGGCTGACACCTCAAATAACAACAATCACATGAAAAAAGTATTATTAAAAAAAAAAGAAAAAGTAAGAAAATACAAAAATATGGGGGGACTAGACCAAAACTCATATGTTAACAAAAACGATACATAGGTAGACTATACCTATTAATAAAGAATTCTAAGAACAAACTAGAGGGAAGCCTATTATACCAATGAAATGATTCTCTATGAATAAATTCTAAATTAGTCAACTTATCAGCACACACATTCTCTTCACGAAAAATATGAGTAACCCTAAACCTGATTTTTCCACAGTAATTAAGACAAGTATTCCATCGATTACAAAGCATCCAAGGAACATTTGTCCTAGCAGTAAATGCAACACAAACCAGATCAGAGTCTCATTCCAGCCAGACATTAGTAAGTCCCAACTTTTGAGCTTCCTCCAAAGCATATATAACTCCATGAAGTTTAGCAACCAAAGCAGTCTGATCGTCAAGAAACGCAGAAAAGCTCCAATAAACTCCCTCATACTCCCACAGAAAATCCCTCCACAAGTGGCAAGACCTGGATAACCCTAGCAACTGCATCAGTGTTAATTTTAACCCAGTCTGGTGAAGGAAACTCCCATCTAACAGGAAGAGGACGAAGAACTTTTCCAGTACAAATTAATACCAAAAAACATAATCACACTGAAATCCATCATATCATTCTTCATTGAAGCTTTAGAAGACTTTCCCGCTAGACAAGTTAAATATTTAATAATTGAAATAGCTCTAGAAACCTCAATCTTATCCTGAAAACGAGCATAATTCCTCATACGCCATAACATCCAAATAGAAAAAGTTATCATAACAAGCTTAATCAATTTAACCAAAGCACTACCATCACTCTTAATAAAAGAAAGAAGATCGTCCTTATTAGAGAAATGAGAATTAGGAAAAATCTGCCGAACCCAACTCCAGATGTACAAAGCATTAGGGCATTCAAAAAATAAATGATGAATAGATTTCTTATGCTTTTCACAAAGCGTACACATAGAACAAATATGAAGACCTTTATTTTGAATATGCTGATTTATATGAAGTCGCCCATATAAAACTTTCCAAAAGGACAAGAGTTTTGGAAGGTGAGTTATCTAAAGACCAAATAAATTTACCCCACCCACAGGGAACTCCTAGTTCCAAGAAAAAAGTCCTAGCCGATTTAAGAGTGAACCGACCAGACTCATCTAGAATACAATTAGGAACATCCTGATCCGCCCTAACCATTATATGACTAAAAAGATGAGGCATTTGCTGTAAAGATAACAAAATATTCCAATCACGACCTGTCCAAAACTGAGAAACTGTATCCGGAATGCTAATACCATCAGATAACCCTACAATATGTGATAAAGGAGTAGTAGAACACCATTTATCATTCCAAAAATTAATAAAAGAACCTGTACCAACAGTCCAAGAAGTATAATCAAGTATAGTAGAATAAAACTACTTAATTTCAGGCGAAAGAGACGAGGATCTATAAACCATTTTAAACTCGTATTTTGATTTAAGAACCCTGGCTTTCAAGAGCAAAGACCAAGACCTGTTGTTATAAGAAAAGTTCCAAGCAAGCTTAAGAAGATATGCATTATTTTCATGGTGAAGGTTAATAATCTTCAAACCTCCATTCTCAAGGGAAGAACAAATCGTAGCCCAATTAACAGTAGTTATGCCTTTCTTCAGAATATCTCCAGTCCATATAAAATTTCGACACCACTGCTTAACTTGCTTAAGAAGAGAAACAGGCCATTTATTCAAATTAAAGTTATATGCTAGAATTATCGTAATCACCATATTGGCCAACTGAATTCGACCCATTATGCTAAGAGATTTACCTTTCCAAGATGCTAGCTTTAATTTGACTTTATCCGCCAAAGGTAGCAGAAAACGACTATTTGGAGCACGAACAAAGATAGACACTCCTAAATAATTGAAAGGCAAACAACCATGGCTACAAGAAAGAATACGTTGAAATTTGGTGACAAATCTTGCAGAATTATCCTTGGTGAAAAAACTACTCTTAGAATTGTTAACATATTGACCCGAGAAATCACCATTTGTTTTAAGAAAAGTACTTAAATTTCTAAGGGACTTATTATCTGCCCTACAGAAAACAAAAATGTCATCAACATACAAAACATGGGAGGGAGTGAGAAAACCTTACGGACCAACCATATGTAGAATCTTTTTATCATTCACAAGCTTAGAAAGACCTCTACTGAGAACATCCTCTGCAAGATAGAAAAATAGAGGAGACAAAGGATCACCTTGTCTAACCCCTCTACTACATGGAAAAAAACCCACTTGACTGCCATTTATTTTGTAAAAAGCATAGCAGACCGGCGAATAGTACTAATCCAACCGACAAACGAGGGGTGAAAACCAAAGCGTGTCAAAACTAATAATAAAAACTTCCAACTCAGAGTATCAAAGGCTTTATGAATAACAACTTTGTATGCCACATTACCTCCTCAAACCTTTTTAGATAGCATGTTAATAGCCTATGAAGAAATACCAATATAATCCTGAATATGTTTCCCCTGCACAAACCCATACTAATTAGGAGAAATTATTATGGCAGCCACAAGGGCAAGTCGATCTGCCAAAATCTTGGAAATAATCTTAAACTTAAAATTAGCAATGACTATTGGCATGTAATCTTTGATGGATTCAACACCCTGGAACTTAGGAATAATGGATACCACATTACTGTTCATTACAGGGAGAACCTAGTTTTTCTTAAAAAACTATTGGACAACATTGCAAACATTTGTCCCAATAATATCCCAACAAGAATGATAAAAAAACACCACCAAAACCATCAGGACCAGGAGCACTATTACCATTAAGGTTAAAAACAACATTCTTGATTTCCAAAAAATCAGGACATTTCATCAACATCATATTCTCCTCAGAGGAAACCAAATTAGTTACATAAGTACCAATAAAATCTTCCATATTACCTGTATCCTGATCATGAGAAATAGGCTGAGCATAAAGAGTTTTATAAAAGTCCAAAATATGTTCCTCAATGATTTTAGGATCCTCAATAACCACATTGTCGATTCGTAAACGATGAATCCCACCAGAATTATTTCGCCTTTTAACCACAACATGGAAAAATGTGGTATTTCTATCCCCATCTTTAAACCAAAGCATCTTAGCTCTTTCTTTCCAAAATAAATATTAACGGTGAAATGCACGATCAAGCTCCTCCTTAAATATCTTTTCTTGAAGAGAAGCTCATCTATATAAGACATACTAGCAGTCTCTAAATTTTGTTGAATACCAAGGAGGAGACCTTACTTAAAAATAACTACATTGTGAACATTACCAAAAGAGTTTTTATTCCAATCACGAAGCTCAGTTTTCAACCTTTTTAACTTATGTTGCAAAATAAACATAGGACACCCAACAACCTTATTATTCCAAGAGTCATGAATAAGCTTCAGACATGAACTGTCCTGAAGCCACACAGAAAAGAAATGAAAATTGCTAACCTTCTTCAAAGAATTACTGGCAAGACTAGCAAGAATAGGGGAATGGTCAGAACAATTCCAAACAAGAACCTGATAAGAACATGAATCCCATTCATCCAGACATACTCTGTTACATAAAGCCCTATCCAGTCTTCTATGAATTCTATGCAGCCTTTTTCTTCCATTACACCAAGTATAACCAGATCCAGTAAAAGGCATACAAGCAAGATCATTTGTATTAATCCAATCAAGGAAATCATTACAAGAAACCTGATTAGGAGCCACCCCCCTTTACATTCATTCGTCGATAGTACAACATTAAAATCTCCCAAAATACACCAAGTCCCTATAAAGGAACCAAGATCCCTTCACAAAAACCGTCTAGCCAAGTATGTGTTAGCACTATAAACACCTGCAAAGCTAAAACATTTATCATGCAGATGGCAAGATACAAAAATAAACTGATCACTTACCGAGAAATTTTGGACCAGATTAGAGACCAACAAACACCAAAGCTTTGCAGACTTATTAACAATAGGAGACGTAGCCACCAAATGCATATTAAAAGATTTGAAAAGGACTTCAAAAGAATCAATGTATGACATCATTGGTTTAACAAGAAAAACCAGAAGGGGTTTATGTAGTTTAAGTAAACTAAGCAACATCTCTACAGTTTTGTGGTTTCCCAGTCCTCTGACGTTCCAGAAAAAAGAAGAGACCTTCATTGAGACGTTATGGTAAGAACTGTCTTAGCAGTTTTTTTGGCTTTACTTGTCCCCTTAGGTTGTCTCCCGGGTTTTCTTTTAGTACGAGTTATCTCCTCCCCAATATCACTGGCATCCTCTTCCATCTCATTAGGATCAGCCCAAAATTTTGACCCAATATGATTTTCAATAGTGATATGGTCATAATTAAATTCAACAATGGTAGTAGACGTACCAACATAAGGATCACCTCCCACATCTGTAGTTTCCAAACCCTCGAGAGAGGAAAAATGATTTTGTAGGACCAACGACGGGGATGGTACAGTCACAATTGCAGACATGTGATGACCATCCATAGGAGTAGTGAATGGTGTTGTAGAAACTACAAGTGAAGTAGCCCTCTGAAGAGATAGATCCCCCACAGGAGGTGAGACCTCCACATGAAGAACCTCAATAGGAGCATGAAACTCTAAGCCTTTGCATTCAATAACAATAGGTAGCATTCCTTGTTTTGAAAAATCTGAAGTATGAGTGGATAACCCTTTCCTGGATTTGTGATCCGAGGCATTCTCAAGAGGAGGCATATCAGCAAAATCATCCTCTAGTCCTCCTGGTTTATCAGAAGCGAGGTGGCCCAAGGGTGACCCTGAATTAGCCTCGCCAGGAACAACAAAGTTTGAATTATCTGTGGGGCCTTCCACGAGTTTCGGCTGTGGATCTTTCTTTCGATATTCTTGACGTTGTTTAGGAGCCACAATCCTCCCATTATTCGGTTCATCGGAAACTATCTTTTGAGAAGATTTTTGTTGAGACTCTGGAACACAACCCTGATCATGTATGACCCGACACTGAGCAAGTTCATGCCATATCATCTTACAATGAGAGCAAAAAGGAGGTAGCCATTCATATTCCACACCAACTACAAAAGTGTAGTCCGAACGTTCAACCAAGAGGTGATCGAGAAGAAGGGACAGCATATCAATATTGACCAACACTCTAGCAAATATACCCCTCTTCTTTCTCATAGTATTCTCATCCAAAGACAAAGGAGTATCAAGACCTTTGATGATGGAAAAAATCGCCCTTGATCTCCAATACTCCAAAGGCAACCTATATAGTCAAACCCAGGCCTGAGTTTTGGTACTCTTCATAGTAGCTAGAACAAAATATTTTGTCAAGGAAAACTGTCTCAAGAAACCCAGAGATAACTTCAAGGATTCCATCACGAGGGCCCATCGCATGTCTTCTAAGGAAGCAAACTCAAACTCATAGAAACCCTTCCCAAGAGGAATTGCTTTCCACGGTCCAAGAGCCTTCCATACCGGCTGCAATTTTTTAGTTAAATCCATGTGTGTAAGGGATTTATCCCCCTTAGGAAGAATAACTCGAAAATGAAGATAGGTCTTGCGATCCTCAAGTCCAGCCAAGTAATCCCCCTCATTTATCCGGACCACAATCATGTCTCCCTTAATACAAGGAGTGGGTAATTCTGACAAAGGAATATCACATGTAGTTCCCAAAGCCTGAGCAAAAGTTTTCCTTTGGCTAAGCTTATCATATACCGTCTTCGCAGGAGATATTTCACAATTCTTCCAACAAGTCCATGGGATAAGGAAACCCTTAGAACCCTCTGCCATTCCAAAAGTCACTACTCACCACACCACCCCCGCACAACCATACCACCATAACACCAAATCTTGAGTTTACCACAAATTTTGATAAAAGTCTTGACTTTACCGTAAATTTTGATAAAAATCTTGACTTTACCAAAAATTTTGATAAAAATCTTGACTTTACCACAAATTTTGATAAAAATCATGACTTTACCGCAAATTAGAAGTGGCTACATGAAAAAGGTGGAAACTTTTTGTGTGCAATAGAAGTTCCAAGAAGAAACACCTTTATAAAGAAAAAGATTTAAGGAAAGAATACACCTTGTACACAGATGTAGAGAGTCGTCGTGCTACCACCAGCGTCTTGGCAAACTATCGCGTCGCTGCCGACCAACATCCACGACCCTTACGCTACCATTGTCCATCACCAAGTTGGAGAATGAACAGTCATCCACACAAACCCTAGCCGCTCCAAATCCCTTCGGAAGAGAGTGAATAGAGCAAAAATCTTCAAAGGGTTATCCCTCTGATTTTAAGAAGTTTAGTCAACTTTTCTTTCTTTTTTGTATTTCTATATTTGCATAAAAAATATAAACTAAATATATTTTTTCCATCTAATTTGAATTGTGTAGAGTATAGAAAATAGATATTTTTTTACGTACAATATTGGAGGTGTAAAAAAAAAATCATTTTTCATCTAAAAACATCACCAATCCTATTTAATGACCAAACAAGGAATTTGGATTTACTACTATTATGTGTAGTTGCCAAAATAAGCATATGATATGACAATTTTAGAGTCTTAATCTATGCACCCGTCATCTAAAATTACAGACAACGATCACACAATTGTAATTTATTAGACCATTATAGACGCCAATTATATACAAAAGCGTCAGCTATAGCGTATATGAACCTAAAATGTTTTCTTCAATATTGTTCTTATGTTTTTTGTCCAAGTTTGAAGCTAAACTATTTTTTAGAGAGAACGACTTCTAGTTGTGGAAACTTAACATGGTGGACAGAGGTTGTGGTAAAGAAACAGAGGTTGTAGAGGAGTTGAAGAGCTTCAACAGTGACGCACAACAACGATGAGAAGGAGAACATGAGCAGCATTTTCAAACCTGGGAACCCACTCGTTGAACACTGCAAATAGAGAAAAATTCGTTAAGAAAGCACAAAAAATATGAGAAACAACATAAACAATAAGGAAGGCACATTACAAGGAATAAGAGCAATGATAGAAAAAGAAGTCACATAGAAGACAACATTGGGAAAAGTGAAGAAGAAAGCGCAAATACAAAATGGTTTGGAGTTGGAAATAGAAAAACGTATAGACGACGATTATGACCTAATAACCGTAGTCTATATGGGACAACATTTTCCTAAAAAATTGTAGTCTATAATGGTCATTAGAGGCGATGGTTAACCACCCAACCATAGTCTATATGTTATGTTTTAAATAGAGGACATTTATAATTAGAACCATAGTCTATATGTTGATTTTATTTTCGAAGTTGTCACTGCTACCTATAGACGACGCTCCCGCTTAAACCAACTATTTGTACACATCGTAAAACTCTTTTTTTATCCTAGTGAGTGTGGAATAGTTTTTCAATATTATATATTTGTACTTTAATTCTAGATGAAAAGACTAGTCCAGGCTCACATGGTTGAGGGAAGATGATGTCATACCAACCACATTCCAACAAGGGAGGAGTACATGGAAATAAGAGGAATATCAAGTGGTAACCCTTTCTTGATTACCTTATCTTTCCTAGGCATGGAACATACAATAGAGGAGGTTCTTATATGGGCAACGACTAAACCAATAATTATTACAACAAGCAGAACTTCTTTTGAGTTTGGCAGCCGAATCTCACAAGAATTTGTTCTGAAGGTGACTTGGTAGCCTCTGTCACAGAGCTGATTGATACTGAGCAGGTTGTGCTTAAGTCCTTCTACATAGAGCACATCATGGATTAAAAAGTTGTTTTCATTGCCTATGGTACCTTTACCAAGGATTTTTCCCTTATTGTCTCCATAGGTCACACGCCCTTCCTGTTTGAGAGTGATATTGACGAATTTGGACGCATCTCCAGTCATATACTTGGAGCAGCCACTGTCTAAGTACCACAAATGTTGTTTTCTCACCAAGCAATCCTGCAAAAATCAAAATTCATGTGGCAAGATTTGGTCCCCTTACAAATTTGGGCCCATGGATGTTAATATCATTCCAAGGAACCTTAGGATTCTTAGGAACCCACTTTAGGATACCTTTAGGAACATAAAACTTTCTAATTTTACAAAATCTAACAGAGTGGCCCTTTCTATACAGTAGAAACAACAAACAACCGGTTGTTTCGACCTTTTAACCGATTTTGTGATGGTTGATAAAGGTTTTGAACAACCACTGTTTTTTTCTTTGTGGGTTAAAACCGAAACCAAATTTCCTAAAAACACACTTTTGAGATGCTAAAACATTCTCAAGATTTGATTTGCCTTTTGAAATTGTGTCAACAGTTTTCACAATATACAAAACTTTCTTTTGAAGAGATTCACAATTTTTGCAAATACTAGAATTACACTTACAAGAGGAGTTCTGATAAATCATTTCAAGATTTTCAAAATCAACATTTGAATTGTTCAAATCTTTTTCCATAACTTTGATTTTCTCTTTCAACTAGTTGTTTTCACTTTTCGACCGATTATTTGAAAGGGTTAATCTTTTAGCTTCTTCACGAGTCTCTTGGAAAGCATTAAGAAGTTGGAAATAATTTTTCACAATTATTGGAAGAAGATGTACTTACTTGGTTTGACCCAAATTCTTCTCTTGCCATAAGACAAACCTCCATCTTGAATTTTGGAGAAGATGATTCAGCAGAGGGCTCATTCTTGTCCATACAAGCACTCCTTGAGTTCTTGTGAATTCTCTCAAGAGTATCCCACATTTCTTTGGTTGAGATACAATCAGAAACTTTGAGAAGTTCATCAGAATCAAGGGCATAGGCAATTATGTTCTTAGCTATACAATCAAGGTGATTTTTATATGAAGCAACATTTTTGAAATAACATTCCAGATTTCTTTATCTAATGAATCAACAAAGAATTTCATTCTTATACACCAAAGCTTATAATTTTCACCACAAAACAGAGGTGGTTTGTTTAAAGAGGCACCTTCCCCAAAAGAAAACTTGTTAGCCATTAAAATAGGTTTCAGAAAACAGAACTTGAATATTTTTCAAGAACCTAGCTCTTGATGCCAATTGTAAGAATTAATGGCTTAAACAAGAGTGGGGTGAATTGTTTATCAAATATTTTCTCAAAGATTGAATAGTAATGAAGCTTTAACACAATTCACAGATAAATCAATCAAGGAAAGCAATCAAACAATGATTAAGAAACTATTTGCAGAATTTCGATCGGTTGAAACTTTCTTTTAATCGGTTGTTTATAGCAGTAGCAAAAGCAGAATTAAAACAAACAGTTATAAGGAGTGAGAGAGAGAGATATTTACTCAGCCAAATTTATACTGATTCACTCAACCTTGAGCTACATCCAGTTCCCAGAACAACCATTGGGTTCCAATAGTAATCACTCACAAATTAAAACTTACATAGCCACAAAAAGGTGATCTTGAAACCACAAGAACCACTCACCCTCTTTGCAAACACACACCTCTAGCCAGAACAACCTCTGACTTTACAGGATTTCACACACACTTACAAGTTTATGAAAGATCAAATACAAGAATCAAGAAAGGAACATATTACACATGAGTTTACAGGAATCAAAAAGCTCTTATGATCAGACCTTGAACCAGTGCACAACTATACAACAATCTTGCAAAACTTTTGAAAAACTTCTTTCAAATCAATCTTAATCTCACTGTGTTTGATATAAAACTTTTGTATTTTGTTTTGAAAGAAAGACTATATTTATAGCACATAAAACTAGCTGTTCTAGGCAACATTTATTAGCCAAAATAGTTTTGATTCACATCCAAAACAGATTAACAGGTTTTCAAAAAGCTTTTATGAAATGTCACAATCAACCGGTTGAAAATTCGTTTTAACTGGTTGAATTAGTTAGGCAGTTACTTAACAAGTCAAAAACAGTTTTAAAACCTTCAAACAAGCCCAGTGACAAACAACCAATTATTTCGATAATTCAACCAGTTGTTTTTCTCTTTGCTTAGAAAAACACTTTTCTTATACAATACAGATTTGAGCAAGCTTGTGCAAGGAACTAGGAAAGATCTTACAAAGATTTTGAACACCTGTTCCCGCCGGTTGACCGGGATCGTCTTTGCGCGTGGCTTGTCCCTGCGAGCTAGGGCACCTTCGTCTTGCTCCGTCTGTGAATACCTGAAAGAAGTGAACAAATGGGCGCCCTCGCGGCCGTTTGCACTCCGACGATCAAGTCAGCTAGCGAGAAACATCAAAGGGGACACACCCTTGAGAGGTGGTCGAAAAAAGTTGTACTGAATGATTGAAACTGTGTAACTAGAACTGCGTTGCCCTAATTGCCTTGTGCTCACTGAGACTGCGCCGCGAAGACAACTAGGGTTTGTGCTCTGTGTAAATTGTGTGAATTAGGTTAAAACTCTGATCCCCTTCAAATGCTCCCAAGGTCCCTTTTTATACACCTCTCATCTTTAAAGCGCGTTAAAGCGCATTGAAAGCGTATCAAAACATTCCTTGGAACATTCGAACCTTAACTGAATTAACGCGTACCTTGGCAAACTTTCACTGAAACCTTTAATGAGCACGTGTGCTTTGCCACGTGCCCTTCTGACTTGATCGCTATTCTATGCAGAGGGCCCCACAGCGCCGCAACCCAACTTAGGGTTATTCCATCGTGTGAGCCCTCTTTCCTGCGAAGTGCTTCTGGCACGTGGGTTGACTTTCTGGGTGCCAACTCATGCGCCCCAATCACTAGTTACTTGCCCTGGG
>Ga0123342_1004757_pt1 | contig 20397 bp, 8 predicted proteins | sample Turbeawhitnodule_FD_89960 | JGI IMG/M metagenome (GOLD analysis project Ga0123342, IMG submission 89960) | Root nodule microbial communities of legume samples collected from Mexico - Turtle bean Mexico white nodule | ecosystem: Host-associated > Plants > Roots > Nodule | place: Mexico: Nepantla... | reverse complement strand
TATTGATTTGTGAGTGTCCTGTGAATGAGACGATCCTGACTCTACTGATATAATGGAATCAAATAGATGAAGTTATTCAGTTGGTGAGAGTCGAAGGAGGTCCATTTGGCTGATTCTGAGGTTGGAAAGAACTGATCAGAGCACAAATGGATTTACCCTGTCATATGAAGATGATGAGATATTGAGATAATTATGTGCATGGCTGTGTGGGTTTCAGTATGACAGGTGCAGGTCTCTGGATGCTAATTTCAATACACGATCCGGAAGTAGGAAGTAGAGTCAAGTGTCTATGTGTTGTGAGTCCGTAAAAGTCTGACATATGAAAGATGAATTTTATGAATGTAATAGACACTTGTTTTACTTTTATTACATTATATATGGGTAAAATTAAGGATGTTACAAATAAGGCATTACAAATATGGGAAATTTAAATAAAAAAAATCAAATTCGAATTATTTCAAATTCTTTGAAATTTCTCGTCCAAAAGTATTTGAAAATAAGATATTATATATAGTTATATTAATTAAAATATACCTATATTCATTAGACTTGGATATAGAGAAACTATGATGTTAGTTTGAGTGAAAATAAACTTTTTATTTAAATTTTTTAGATGAAAAAATAATAAAATAATAAATATTATTAATCAATAAAAGTAGATATTTCAAATCAATAGCATTTAGTAAATAAAAAAATGATAAGATGCTTCAAATCTTAGGGAAAACAAAGAAACATTATAAAGTTTTTTCTTCATTCACCTTTAAAAAATGACTACTCAACTACTAAGTAGTACCTAGAGATTTCTTTAGATAAAGATGTGGGACTAACTAGAAGCACTCGTTGAAAGAGAGACTCAAATGCATGCATTTAAATGTGACCCTATCTGATTACTTCAACTTGTTAAACACACAAACGTTATATTCTTTAGAAAAATGTGATCATACATGCACTGATCATTTATATTTATATTGAGAGAAGATTAGACTTAAAAATTATGAAGCACGCTATTCATGACTATAAACCAGAGAATATTCTTAGTTTTGTAACATGGCCTCAGTTTTCTATATGTGTAGCTAGGGAATATATGTACTCAAATTTTTCTATCTATTTTAAATTTATAAGCTTTTACAATAAAATATTACTAGTGTATATGTATGTATATTAATTAGTGTGAATTTATATAAAATTAAGAAGAACTAAGATATGACCTTGTGACAAGGTTGTCCATGCATGTCTGTTGGTAGAAATTTGGCTACAAAATCCAATTGTGGATGACAAGATTTGGCACTGATAATTGCTAGGATTTTGACATTATTTGCCATTATTAGGTAGCGCTTTAATCAAAGAAAAGGTTGAAAAGGAATTTTATAAGCCAAAAGTTGGCTTATGAGGGAAGATATAAATTAGTGGCTAAGTTATGAAAAGGAGGGGTTTGGAAAGTCATGCATGGTTGTTGAGAGTTTTGACAATTCTCCAGTGAGATTGCCAGATTGGGAACTTGTGATTTTCAAACACCTCTCTATTTGTCAACTCTTGTGAAAATCTTTAATGTCTCCTTCCCAAATTTCAATTGCAACAAGAACATCAGCAGCAGGACAGGGGAAAAAATATTACACCGCAAACGAGGTTCCTGTCTGGTCTCACTTCAAAATCTTAAAGAACAATTTAAATGGTCTATGGTGGGAACACATTCTTAATAAACACAAATAATCAATCCACTGTAACCAAATTCTGCATTCCTATGCAGAGAAAAATATGAGAAATTTGGACAGGAAAACCAAAGCAATAAGTTTGTGCTATCAGAAGTTTGACTTGGTTGCTACTTGACTCAAGTGCTGTTTTTTAAATCTTTAATTAAGACCAAGGTGCTAATTGGTTATTCATTCACACCCTTCCTCTATTTTCATTTTAATCATTTTACAAGAAGTAAGAACTTTCTGTACAAAAACTATGCACTGTTATATAACTTTTATAATGACTAAATATGAGTCCTTGTTATGCAGCATGTGAATGAGAAAGGACAAAAATTGTGAAAGAATAAATTGGTAGAGGCGAATATCATATTAAAATAATAAGTGATTGATGTGATGATTTTTGTAATATCTCACACCTCTTTTTGTTACAATTTACTGTTTTTTTTTATAATCTTAGACCATTTAAAAGTTATACCTATATTAGTAATTGATTTATAATGTGAAATTTTATATGTACATCATAATATTAGACTCTTTTCCAGATAAATAAATGTTTTTCAGATTAAAAGTTTTACTATTCCCTCTATATTTTTTTAAGTGAAAATTTATTTATATTTCTGTAAATTCGTATAATTTTTTTATCTCATATCTTTATCCTTGAGGAATGAGTTCTATTGTACCGTGTTAATTTTTTTTACTGTTTATTAATTAAATTAATTCTGTAAATACTATTTCAAAATCATAATAAAAATATACACTATACTATTAAATAAAAATTAATTTTAAAGACAAAGAAACAATTAATTGCTATATTAACTAAATTAAAGACCATTTTAGAAATTATTTCTTTTTTTAAATTAATTTTTATTATTGATAAATAACTTCTAAATTGGTATCTAATTAGCTACAAAAGTTTTTGCTACCAAATTTAAAATCTAAATAATTGGTAGTTAAAACTTTGATAGTTAATTGGATTCTAATTTAAAAACTATTTATCAATAATAGAAACTAATCTAAAAATCACAAAATTTTTAGTTTCTAAAATAGCATCTAATTTTGGGTTATACATGCTATGGAGGAAGTTCAAAAGATGAGACTTACTAATGTCTGGCTGGAATGTGATTCTGCTTTGGTTTGTGTTGTGTTTACTATTAGGACAAATGTTCCTGGGATGTTTTGTAATCGATTGAATAATTGTCTTAATTACTGTGGGAAAATTAGGTTTAAGGTTACTCATAAGTTGGTTAATTTAGGATTTATTCATAGAGAATCTTTTCATTGATATAATAGGATTATTTATGAATATGTATAGTCTACCTATGTATCATTTTTGTTAACATATGGGTTTTGGTCTAGTCCTCGTATTTTTGTATTTTCTTTATTTTTTTTTTCTTTTTTTTAATAATATTTTTTTGTATGTGATGACAAATTATTGTTGTTACTTGAGGTATTAACTTAGCTGAGATCTTAAGTTGCATAGTGATGTCTAACATTAAAACTCTTTTTTTTTTAAATAGTATCTAATTTAATCATTATAACAACTAATTATTTTGAGTCTCTTAAATTGACTTTTATTTCATAATTTTCTAGTAGTTATATATAATATTATTAAGTATTTAATATTAATTAGTATAAATATTAAGAAAAAAATATAATTATATAAATATCATATTAGATTATCAAATAAATAATTAGATAAAGGTTAAATGATTATAGAAAATAATAAAAATTAAATGCGTGTCTAATAAATAAGTTACAAACAAAAAATAATAGTATAAATTAATAAATAATCTAATAAATTAAATATATTTTAATATTTAGAATGAATATAGATAATGAAAAAAATAAAATAAAAAAATTACATACTCATCTTGTTTCCATACGCCTCAATTTAAAAGATCAAATATTACTTATAATTATACTTATATCTAATTAATAAAAAAAATTCATCAAAATTCAAACAATACCCAAATAAACAAATAAAGAAGTCCAATAATAAGAAAATTGTAATATAAAAAGTGAATTCTTATTTAAGTGTGTATGATTTTCTTAAAACAGTTTATTTCTTATTTACCGTTAAGAAAAAAAAATAGTTAGCTTATTCTCTATTTGGTGAAGTGCTAAGAACTTTTGTCCTTCTACCAGACTTTTATTTTTTTAACATATATAAATATATATATATAGATATATTAAAAACACAATCAGTAATATAAATATCTTTTAAATGTTTAACTGATAATTAATACATATTAGTTTTACAGGTTAAATTATATAATTATAATTAATACTTAAAAATTTAATTTATAAGTTTCTATAATTTAAATTATAATATTTTGATTATATATAACTGTGCCATTTTAATAATAAATAAAATAATGTAGACTGATAAGCTCACTTGAACAAATTAATGGCGAAAACCCACCTTACAATCCATATGATTGATACTTTGTATTAAGAAATTATCAACTTTTAATAAGAAAAATTATTTAAAGAAACGGAATCTCCAAACTACTAGTTGATAAATATGTTTTAATAATGTGTAAAAGTTTCATTTTAACTGTAAATATATGCTAAACTTGTAACTTTAAGACAACCATTTCATGAGGAAAGGCATAGTTCTTAAACATAAACTATTTTTTTATATATTTTGTTTTCCTTTTAGCTGTAACTTCAGTGGAGTTGTTACACAAGGAAAATATATAGTTCTTAATTAAATATTCCTTTTAACTGTAATTTCATGGGAGTAGTTACTAAAGAACAAAAACCCTTACCATTTTCCAACAGTAAATATATATAATATAATATAATTTTCTTCTAAGTATAATCTGTTGCTTGTTTCATGAGTATTTATTCCTCTTAAAATATAAAAAAAAACAATTTTTTAATAAAATATAGTTTAATAGTTTTATGGAATTTGAAACAAAATCATCATAATTTTGAACATGTTATTTTCATGATTTTTCTTAATTGAGAGACTAGATATAATGAAACAGAAATCAGTTTTATTTTAAAATGATTAAAAATAGTTTTTATTTCACTAGAAATTTTGAATTGAGTCGAGTAAGAGTATTAAAAGAATAATTGTTTTTCTTAGTTTCTACAAAATAAATCATCTAAAAATAACAGAGGAGAGAGAAGGATTCATACTAAGTAGTTCTTTGATCTTAATTGTAAATATAAGTATTAAATTTATAATTAGCAAGGGAAGGATTTGACTCTATTAAATGAGACTATAAATTATACTTTGTCTTTTATCCTTTAAAGGACATTTCACTCCCTTTAGAGGATCTAACTCAACAAAAGATAGCCAATGAACTTGTTAATGCATAGTTTTTTTTTTTTTTCTGCTTTCATAATGTATGGACATTTATATAAACAAGCTAGTTCATTTTTTTACACATTCAAATTTACTTTACCAAAATTCTTAATTACCAATTTTTATTTGTTTTAACTCAATAACACAAAAGAAAGTAAATTTATTTAAATAAATTTAATATAGGTTAAAAATTCCACATCGATTAGAGATGAAGACAATTCATTATATATAAGTGGGAACAAATCTAACCTGATGAGCCAGTTTTATAGAATTGACTTAAACTCAAAGTGCACTTCGTAATATGATATTAGAGTCATCACATGCACAAAGCTGTCCCTCCCAACAAAATTTAATATCAATTTTCATTTTAATTTATTTTTAAATTATAAATCACTCACTAATTTAAATTTTAAATTTGTCCACATATTTAAATAGAACTAAATTTATATATGTACATTTTGGTATAATTTTTCTATATTTTTATATTTATTTTAAATAATATTTTTATTTATGTGATGATAAATATTATTGTTAACATATATTTTAATTTTGTGAAAGAGAGTTGTTAAGATGGAGATTAAATACTTATTAAAATAAGAAAATGAAATATGTTGAAGCATAGAGAAGTTGATCACTCTTCATGCTGACCAAACTTATAATTGCAAACACATATTATCCCTTTTCAGACATTATCTTAATTTGACAGTAATGAGTTTGAAGCCTTCAACTCTGGTTTGCACTGCTCAAGAATGGAAAAGCTCTGCAAAAGTTGTTGCCTTCTGCTGTACTCCTCTTCTTTCTCAACTTTGGATTTAATTTATATTCTATTCATCAAATAAATAATACATATGATATGACCCTTACCATCATGATTCCTGCAATTTATAAATCTTAAGAATCCTTGTTAATCAAATCAAAACTGTTATTATTTGCCAAAACATAACAATTATATATTTCAGAAGAATATTAGAAACACATAGATAGGGCAGAGTAGAGTGCTAAGTTGAAAATTGCAGAAATAAAAAGTTGTACAGAAATGGTGTGGGTCCAGGAACTGTTGTGAAGTTGTGTATGGAAGGTTAATAATTAAGAAAATATGAAAATTGGTGCAGAGGTAGCCACAAGAAAGACAATGGAATGGCATAATTAGTGTCACAAAACACCACTTTAGAGAGAAGTGTTTGAGTATTTGTTGTATTTGGGTTAACTTTAATTGTTAACCTATGGCACAAGTATGCAAAAACCCATTATGGACATCACCCTTAGGCCTTACACCCATCATATCTCTATGAATTTGGCACATTACCTCTTTTTGACCTTTTCAATTCAATCTAATTCTCTCTCCCCAAATTTGGCACATTATGAGAGAATAAAGTATCATTTTGCTGTGAAACTTGTTTAATTAGTTTACCTTTTTTTATGGAAGTTTGATCACCGACCCCTTTTTCTTTTCACCTAATCTTTTAACAAACAATATGGAAATTTATTTGACTTTTCCCTTTCATTCTCATTGGATGTTGGACTTGTTGTGTGAATCAGAGGGCCATAGCTCTATCATATAAAAAAAAACTCTATTTTATTTCTTATGTAACGCTCAAGACAAGGAACTGATTGATCCAAGTGGAATTGTTGAGCATAGTATATTAATATGTTTTTCCCTCTCTTTTGTGTGTCCTACAAATCCTACCTCTTAGGAATCTTCATCCTCTCTATTAGTGGGACCAAATCACATAATCCTCAATTTAAACCTTATAATATCTCTTTGCATTTTCTGATTTCCCATTAACCTGTGATTTGGGGCAATCAAATCATATATTATATGAAGCCTATGCCATTTAGGACTTTAGGGTGATCATTCAAAATCTCACCCCATTTTTGTTTCCATTGCTAAACCAAACTATTTTATCCAAGAACAATGCATAAGAGAAAGGTTCTTGGAAATACAGTGTTTTGAAACATTACGTTATCTATACAAATGAATTCAACACTCCATTCGACCTAAAGTTTTAATGCATCACGTTATCATTTTATTGCTTAAAACTATTTATTCATTCATTTCAAAATAAGCTACTTAACTACTTAACTTTCATTTTTTTTATGATTAACATAATTCAGTCAAAACAGAGAACCCACCTAAAATAGTTTGGGAGAAAAATGTGGGAGAAAAATGGCAGGTGAAAATCTTATAAATATAATTCAAAAACTTATTTTCTGCATTGAAGTGTCTTTTAAAAATTTCAATAATATATGGGATTGATTATTTGTTTTTAAATTTATTTTTGGACTTGAGGTTACCAACTCAGAGCATACTACTTATTGCATTCATGAAAGTAAGTATACCATCTAACATCATCCAATTATTAAAGTCATTACTAGATAAAGAAATAAATAAAAGTATGTGTATTCATGCCTCATTTTTTTCTTATAGAAAATAAAAGGATAAAAGATGCAATAAATAATTAATTTGACTAAATAAAGGTTAAAAAAAATCTAGCTAATTATGTTAAGGTTGGTCATGGGTCCGGTCAATCAAACAGGTTGAATTAAATTAAAAGAGAAATTTAAAGTTTTTTTGAACTGTGTTTTATTTAGTTTTTAAAGTTGTAAATTTAATGATGACAACAATTCAAGTATCAAAATTTGAACTGCACGACAAATTTGACTGGACTTGAACTATTCTAAACCCATCATTTAAATAATTTGAAGCCTTTTTATATCATGCATTTTTATAATTATAACTTTTCAAACAACACAACACATTTTTATGTTTTTTTTTATAATTTCATTAATATCTCCTCAGTCTAATTATGTTTAGATTACTTTAGTTGACCTAAATATGCTTAAGTTATTGCTTTTAATTATGGTAATTGTATAAATTATTCGAACAATACATTAATTAAGTTAGTATGAGTTAATTTATTAATTTATTTATTTTAGAAAAAATAAAATTGATTATGCATAACCTTATTATACCAATTAAAATACGATCAATATAGAATAAATGATACTGAAGTTTTTTTAATTTTTATTTGATATTTCTACTCCTCTTCTCCTACACTAACTCCTGTAATTATTTTAAAAAAAAAACATTTTGTTTTCATATCTATCATCTGAATATATATAATAACACACTGTGTATAAGTGACTATAAAAGTTTAAAAAAGAAGAAGAATATATAGAGAGAATTTGAGGAAACCAAAAAGTGATGGAGTGTAATTAATGTATTGATTTTGCTTGTGTGAATAATAAATTTGATAAAGTTGTAGCAGATAGAGGGTTTATATGCATGCAGTGCATGTTGGGAAGAATAGGTTAAAATAAAAGCAAAGCAGAAACTCACTTTTTCCACTTCCATTTTACGACTTTCCTGTTTCAGTTCCAGTCTTCCACCATTCCATTTATATACACATAGCTGTTGCATCTATGGCTACGTATTATTCATCACATTCTTACACTTTTTCAACTCTCACCCATTCTATTTCATTACAGATTCTCTTAATTAATACCATCAAATATAAATTAGGAGATTTTGGATAACTGATACTTAAAAAAGAAAGATTGTATTTATCATTGAATTAAAACACTAACAAAACCAAATAAAAAAAATTAGGATGAAAATTTTAATATATATATATATATATATATATATATATATATATATATATATATATATATATTAGAAAGTATAAAAAATAGACAAATAATATACTCGATTAAAAGTATTCTTATTATTGATTATATTAAATTTTTTAAATTTGAGATCAGCAATGTTTGTGGCAAAGAATTACTTTTAACTTCACTTACTCTTTTGTTTGAGAAGAAAAGAGAATAGAATATATGTCGTATGAATACATATAATTTTGCTCTTTATTTTTAAATATGTTTAAAATTATATATTTATAAATATTCCTACAAGAGATAAATAACAGATGATATAATAAATTTAATAAATTTAATTATGATTTGGTTCGGTGGGTGATATGACAAAAAAAAAACATCAATGAAAATATCTTATATTAATAATATATAAAATAAAGGCTTACCTTTTTCCTCATTATTTATTGTATCCAATTTCGTCACAATATTGATAAATGAATCATTTTGACCCCTTAATTAAACATCAATGCAATTTAATCTTATTTTTTAAAATCAATTTAATTTTATATTTTCTATCTGAATTGACTTAGCATTGTTACTCTCTATGTTACTTAGTTACAACTTTTTAGTGAATTTAAAATTGTTTCTATTAATTAACATACCAATTTACATAAATTTTGACACTGAAACATAAATTAGATCAATTTGAAAATGAGAGACAGAATTGAACCATTTAATAATAATAAAGTGTAAAATAAATGTTATTGTTTTATTTATTATCTGGGAGTGTTTTTTCATTATCATAATTAAATATCTGAATTAAATAAGTCAGAGTGATAAATGCCAAACTTTTCAGTAGTAGAACAAAAATTAATCACATCATGCATTAACTACAATTGCAGTATAGAGTAAAAAGACAGAAGAAGTGTTATGAGGCAAAAACAAGAGAAAAGGAATTACCATTACTATTTTGTTGATGGAACTGCAGTGCTAGTGCTGATGCTTATGCCATTTCACTAATTTTACAACTCCTCACTCTTCTTTTCAACACGAACAACTCAATCTTAAGCCAACAACACTGTACGGAAAGCGTGAAAAGGAAGAAAACAGAGAAATCCAACATACTCCTTTCTATTTTGCCCCTTTTTTTTACAATAATACGAATATGTTCAGCCATTCTTCATTACTGGTTTGGTTTGCTTCAGTTTCACGTCAATCTTAAAGAAAAGGAAAGAAAATCAGTTACTGGTTATATTAATATTATATTGATCTAATTATTGCCTTGCCACAGTGTCATGACACTAATTGCAATTGGGAAAAAAGAAAGAAAAAGAGTCTCAAAAGCTCAAAGGAATTTAACAGTGTCAGAAGTTCAGACACGTTATTGTTTTTAAGCTGAAAAGAGGAGCTGACCGTGCTGGTGTTGCTGCTGCTGATCTTAATCAAACTCAGAGCGTGATGTAATTGTAAGATGCTGCTTTACTTTACAGAGCCTGATAAAGTAGACGTTAATTTTGCCATTTGAAGATTCAAAATGTGAAAAATAGTGGTCCTAAATTCCTAATATTTTAATTAAACTCTAGTAGAAGATGGTTGCCACTTAAAAAAATCATTATTTGCTGTCTTTTTCACTATACAATTCTGAAAAAATGGAGGAATCCCCAGATACGTTGAGGATTGCCTGACAAATGTGGTGCAAGTACTTGGCTTTCTTCAACTTCAGTACATAAGATTCCTAAAATGTTTCATGGTTTTAATGTTACTGGAAATATGGGTGTCCACGTTTAGGTTTGCAGCCTATGAACAAACACGTTTCAGGGTTAACCATATTTTTTGCACATAGCTTTTCAATCCTCAAAACCCTTTTTAAATTATTTATCAAGGTAGAAAGCATGAAAATAATTAGTGGTAGATCATGTGCATTAATGCTTTCTTTTGGAAAAAATGGTTGTTCTTTGTTGTGAGGTTCTTTTTTTTTATTTTCTTTTTAGTTTTTGTGGGTTGGAGTAGAGAAAAGTGGCGCACAAAGAGGGGATTTGACAAAGGTGCAAAGCAGAATCCTGGGTTGTGATTGGGACAAGTAGTTATAAATTTCCTCATTACATTTTTCTAAAGTAAATTATTAACTTCAAGTTGAAGCTGATGCTGGAGAATAAATTGGGCATCCTGCTAATTATTTTTTTGACCAAAAATTGATTCCATTAAAAAGGGAACCATGTTAAAAAAATCATCCACTCAATATGCAAAAAAGAGAGAAATATAAAATAACACAAATAATATTAATAAAAAGGGATAAAAATGAAATCAACGTATACTTTTTTTACAATATCAAGTAATCACAGATCATCTTTTATTTGTTGGTATTTGGATCTTGGAGTGTATATATTATTTAACTATAATGCATCATGAAGTCATTAAAATTTGCAAAATGATAATAATTGAATATTTGAGTTATTAAACTGTAATGCAGTTTAAAATCGTTAAAAATTATTTGTGGCGGTTTTATTAACTTTAAACATCAGAAAAATGTAGAAGATATGGAACCTCCTTGATTATAAGATTTTAAATTTACAGATGTAATAAGAAAGATTTAAATAGTGAAGTCTTTAACGTGTAAAGGGTATTTTGATTGTAAAAGTTAAGTTGTAAAAAATAAGTAGAGGAATAATAGTATAATCCTGTTCTGTATTGCATATGATAGAGTCAAAAATTGATCTCGAAGATTAGTGAGAACAGTGTAGATTGTCGGGTGGAAATTCAAAACACACTCTCTCTCTCTCATCATCTCAATGAATGTCTCCAAAGTTTTCTCTGTCTAGGTTCTCACCATGTGTCACTTTCGGTGTTTTTTACAGGAGCAGAAAAACTCAACATTAACCTACTTAACTTAACACACTCTAAACTCAACTCAACTCAAGATGAAGATAATACTAGGTAGCTAGGTAGGAAGGAAGGAAGGAATGTGCCCACAACACCCTGAGACGAACAGCGAGAAGAATGAAGAATAAAAGGAGTGAAATTAAGAAGCTTTATAGCCAGATCAAATAACTCCACCAATAATAATAAATAATAGAGAAAGAGAGATTACGAGAGATCAGAAGAGTTGGTTAGAAGTACTAGCATGAGTTAGGAGTGGTAGAGTGAGACAATAAAGTAGAGAGGGGAGGGTGGGAAGTGTGCATAAACAATTCTGCAAATGTCAAAAGATTCTGAGGAGATAAAAACCATTGAGCAGTGGAAATGGTCCGAAATGCAAGGCCTTGAGCTTGTTCCTGATGCTGCAACTTCACAACAACAACAACAAGATCAAGTTCCAAGGGAAATGGACAGTTCTGAACAACCCAACAAAGAGGCTGCTGCTGCTGCAGTTACTATGAACGGTGGTTCCATTAGTGGGGAGAAGGCAGAGAGTGTTCCCTCTGTTGGGTTTGGAGAGCTTTTCAGATTCGCTGATGGGTTGGATTATGTTCTCATGGGAATTGGAACGGTTGGAGCAGTTGTGCACGGTTGTTCACTGCCTCTCTTTCTTCGCTTCTTTGCGGATCTTGTCAATTCCTTTGGCTCCAATGCTAATGATGTGGACAAGATGACACAGGAAGTGGTTAAGGTAACAATTAAACATAACAAATATCACAAACAAAACTCGGGAGTATTGTTAGAGTTGGGTGCTTTTTTGTTTTTGGAGTGGACGTGAATGAGTTGTGTTTTGTGATATTTTTGCAGTATGCATTTTACTTCCTGGTGGTGGGGGCTGCTATATGGGCATCTTCCTGGGCAGGTGAGTGAGTTGAATTGAACTGCGTCACTATGCTTTGTTTGTGTTTTTTGGTTTTGAATTTTCATTGATGGGTTTGGAGTTGTTGCAGAGATTTCGTGTTGGATGTGGAGTGGGGAACGTCAATCCACCAGGATGAGAATAAAGTACCTGGAGGCTGCGTTGAACCAGGACATTCAGTTCTTTGACACTGATGTGCGGACTTCCGATGTTGTTTTCGCCATCAACACCGATGCTGTCATGGTCCAGGATGCCATTAGTGAGAAGGTGCAGTAGCAAGTTGGAGAATTTTTTTTGTTTTTACTTTGTTGGCTGTGCTATTAGATTTGAACAAGTTTTTTTTTTTTTATGGTTGGTGTTTGGGGTGCAGTTGGGGAATTTCATTCACTACATGGCCACGTTTGTTTCTGGCTTTGTTGTGGGTTTCACTGCTGTGTGGCAATTGGCTTTGGTCACTCTTGCTGTTGTCCCTATGATAGCTGTGATTGGAGGCATTCACACCACCACCTTGCCAAGCTCTCTGGCAAGAGCCAGGAAGCTCTTTCTCAAGCTGGCAACATTGTGGAACAGGTAATACTTAAGAGTATGACAAAGTTGAGAAACTTTGTCTATTGCATTTGATTTGAATTAGCATTACATTGCTTCTCTCATTGTTTGTGCATTGCAGACGGTTGCACAAATCCGAGTGGTGCTGGCCTTCGTTGGGGAGTCCAGAGCATTACAGGCCTATTCATCAGCCTTGAGGGTTTCACAGAAGCTTGGTTACAAAACTGGGTTTGCAAAGGGAATGGGATTGGGGGCCACCTACTTTGTTGTTTTCTGCTGTTATGCGCTTCTGCTGTGGTATGGAGGCTATCTTGTTAGGCACCATGCCACCAATGGAGGACTTGCCATTGCAACCATGTTTGCTGTTATGATTGGTGGATTGTGAGTCCTAGTAGTGTGCATTTTCGTGTTATAATCGTTGAACAACCATTCATTTAAGGTTTATTTTAGTAACATGTTTAAGGATTTGATTGTCATACGCACAGGGGTTTGGGGCAATCTGCACCAAGCATGGCTGCATTTACAAAAGCCAGAGTTGCTGCTGCAAAGATTTTCCGTATAATTGATCACAAGCCGAGCATTGATCGAAATAGCGAATCTGGCATTGAACTAGAGACTGTTACTGGACTTGTGGAACTGAAAAATGTAGACTTTTCTTACCCATCTAGGCCAGAAGTTCGGATCCTCAATGATTTCTCCTTGAATGTGCCTGCTGGCAAGACCATAGCTCTGGTGGGTAGCAGCGGCTCTGGTAAGAGCACTGTTGTCTCCCTCATTGAGAGATTCTATGACCCATCTTCAGGTAAACTTTGAAAATTAGAGTTCCAGTGTACTTTGCAAAGTTTGACTAATTTGTTTGAACTTTTTGAGATTGAAGTTTTGTGTAGTTGTGGTTATAATATTGAGAGAGAAAAAACTGTGTGCAGGACAAGTTCTATTAGATGGGCATGACATTAAAACTTTGAAGCTTAGATGGTTGAGGCAGCAGATAGGATTAGTGAGCCAAGAGCCTGCTCTGTTTGCTACCACAATACGAGAAAATATACTGTTGGGTAGGCCTGATGCAAACCAGGTTGAGATTGAAGAAGCTGCCAGGGTTGCTAATGCACATTCCTTCATCATTAAACTTCCTGAAGGCTATGAAACCCAGGTTAGTCATCTGTATTTTATGAAAATGGCTTCGGGAATTGCATGTGTGATGATGATGACCCTTTTTAACTAGTCACATCATTGGATTTTTGAGTATGTGGCGTGGAACTACAGAAGAAGCATCTGATTTTTTCCATGGTTGTGTCACTTATCAGTCACTTTTGTTATAATTTATAAAAAATATAAATTGCAAAATAGAAAAGGTGGATAATAAAAATATAAATGTATTTATCCCCAGAATTGCTACAATTGATAATTAACACCACACAAATAGAGTATTGTCTGGAATATTTATATTTATTTGGTCAACAAACAGACCTAATCTTTATTTTTTTTTAAAATGAGATTTGTTCTGAAGTCAAAGCCAGGAAGTGCATGTTCATGCATTGCATCTGAAAAAGGCAAAGAGGGTAACATGCTTCTGTCAACGTGCATGTTCATTCTTAAATAAGGACATGACAACCAACCAACTTGGAAATGCTCAGAATATAACAAAAAATGAACACCATGAAAAAAATGCTTCTCAGTTAGGCTCCATAAGAATATATAACTTATGGATAGGACTCTTAATATGCTAATTTACATCGATAGAAAGAAGGAATAATATAATATAAGATAACTTAAAGATGATGAGGCTGAAAGCGGTTGTATATTCACAATTTTAGTCCTGGACTTTTTCATTGAGAGTAACCTTACTCCCCATGAAGAAACAAGAGAGTCTTAACCTTTGTTTGGATATCAAATGATGGGTGGAGTAGGATGGAAATTTAACAGAATTGAATAAAAATACAATTCAATCGCTTGATTATTTTATGATAGATAGATAGATAGATAGATCAAGGTAAAGTTTTCATTCAACTTGCTCTGGAAGTGGATGAAATTGTAAGAAAATAATGGAAGTAGTTGTTTTCGTCCCATGGCCCCAAATTTGTGGAAGAAATATAAAGAGATATTGTATGAAATGAATTAGAATAGATTTGAGTAGATTCCATTCCATTCCATCTGTCTTAAACAAGCTAAACATTGACAACTGATATCATTTCATTTTATTTTATTCCACTCCACCTCTTTTTATCAATCTGAACACAGGCTTTGACAATGAAAGATTGTTAGACTGATGTCTGATGAAGTTAAAATTTATTTTGTGTTGGCAGGTGGGAGAAAGAGGGCTGCAACTTTCTGGAGGGCAAAAACAGAGAATAGCAATAGCAAGGGCAATGTTGAAAAACCCTGCAATTCTTCTCCTAGATGAGGCAACAAGTGCATTGGACTCAGAGTCAGAAAAACTGGTGCAAGAAGCCCTTGACCGGTTCATGATTGGCAGAACAACTCTTGTCATTGCCCATCGCCTCTCCACAATTCGCAAAGCTGATCTTGTAGCTGTACTTCAGCAAGGAAGTGTTTCTGAAATTGGAACTCATGATGAGTTGTTCTCAAAAGGTGAAAATGGAGTCTATGCCAAGCTTATAAAGATGCAGGAGATGGCTCATGAAACTGCTATGAGTAATGCCAGAAAGAGCAGTGCAAGGTAGCTTTCACTAATATTCAGCACTGGCATTCTTTGAAAAAGCTTATTGAAGTTAATTTTCATAGTTTATGAAAGATTATTCATCATTTGGACACTAAATGTTCGAAGCTGAGATATATCATATATCCATATATCATCAAAAGTGACATTTTCATTTGCAGGCCTTCAAGTGCCAGAAACTCTGTCAGCTCACCAATAATTGCTAGGAATTCTTCTTATGGACGGTCACCATACTCGCGTAGGCTGTCTGATTTCTCTACATCTGATTTTAGTCTGTCCCTAGATGCATCACATTCAAATTACAGGCTTGAAAAGCTTGCTTTCAAGGAGCAAGCTAGTTCCTTCTGGAGACTTGCAAAAATGAACTCTCCTGAATGGCTTTATGCTTTAATTGGCTCTATAGGATCCGTTATTTGTGGATCTCTCAGTGCCTTCTTTGCTTATGTTCTTAGTGCTGTCCTCAGTGTGTACTACAATCCAGACCACAGATACATGATCCGTGAAATAGAAAAGTACTGTTACTTGTTGATTGGTCTTTCATCAACCGCACTTCTCTTCAACACACTGCAACACTTCTTCTGGGACATTGTTGGGGAAAATCTTACTAAACGTGTGAGGGAGAAAATGCTTACAGCGGTGCTAAAAAATGAAATGGCGTGGTTTGATCAGGAGGAAAATGAGAGTGCCAGGATTGCCGCAAGGCTGGCTCTTGATGCCAACAATGTCAGATCAGCCATTGGAGATCGAATTTCAGTAATTGTGCAGAACACTGCACTTATGCTAGTTGCCTGTACTGCAGGTTTTGTGTTGCAGTGGCGCCTTGCCCTTGTCCTTGTAGCTGTCTTCCCTATTGTTGTTGCAGCCACTGTTTTGCAGGTTTGTTTTTTTGTACATTTCTTTCTTGACAATTTTTGTGATTCAATTCTGTGTTTCATTTGTATTCTTTTGTGTGTTGTACAGAAAATGTTCATGACTGGTTTCTCTGGTGACCTGGAAGCTGCTCATGCCAAGGCTACACAACTTGCAGGAGAAGCTATAGCCAATGTGAGGACTGTTGCAGCCTTCAATTCAGAAACAAAAATTGTTGGTCTTTTCACCTCCAATCTCCAAGCTCCGCTAAAGCGTTGCTTTTGGAAGGGACAAATTTCTGGAAGTGGATATGGTGTAGCTCAGTTTGCACTTTATGCTTCCTATGCACTTGGTCTTTGGTATGCTTCTTGGCTAGTGAAGCATGGCATCTCTGACTTCTCTAAAACAATCCGAGTTTTTATGGTCCTAATGGTTTCTGCAAATGGTGCTGCTGAAACTTTAACACTTGCTCCTGACTTTATCAAAGGAGGCCGAGCCATGAGGTCAGTCTTTGAACTCCTTGACCGTAGAACTGAAATTGAACCTGATGATCAAGATGCCACTCCTTTTCCTGATCGTCTTCGTGGTGAAGTTGAACTTAAGCATGTAGATTTCGTTTATCCAACTCGCCCTGATATGCCAGTTTTTCGTGACCTCAGTCTTCGTGCAAGGGCTGGTAAAACTCTTGCCCTTGTAGGACCTAGTGGTTGTGGTAAGAGCTCAGTTATTGCACTTATACAGAGATTCTATGATCCAACATCTGGTCGGGTCATGATTGATGGCAAGGACATAAGGAAATACAATCTCAAGTCCTTAAGAAGGCACATTTCAGTGGTACCTCAGGAACCATGCTTGTTTGCTACTACTATTTATGAAAACATTGCTTATGGGCATGAGTCAGCCACTGAAGCTGAGATAATTGAAGCTGCAACTCTTGCCAATGCACACAAGTTCATATCTGCTTTGCCAGATGGATACAAAACATTTGTTGGGGAGAGAGGTGTTCAGCTATCCGGGGGACAAAAGCAAAGAATAGCAGTTGCTCGGGCTTTTGTGAGAAAGGCTGAGCTTATGCTTCTTGATGAGGCCACAAGTGCACTTGATGCTGAATCTGAGAGGTCGGTTCAGGAGGCTCTAGACCGTGCCTCCTCAGGAAAAACAACTATCATTGTTGCACACAGGCTATCAACTATAAGGAATGCCCATCTGATTGCTGTGATTGATGATGGCAAAGTAGCTGAGCAAGGCTCTCATTCACAGTTGTTGAAAAATCACCCGGATGGGATTTATTCACGCATGATTCAGTTGCAAAGGTTCACACACAGCCAAGTCATTGGAATGGCCTCAGGCTCAAGCTCTTCTACAAGACCAAAAGATGATGAAAGAGAAGGCTAGCCATTCAAAATGAAATTACCAGCTACAGGATTATTAGTCATATACCCATTATAATTATTGGCATTTTTGTTTTGACCATAGTATAGTTTGTGTATCATCCCTACTCCCTCTTTCCCTTCCAATTCAAGAATGTATCTTCTTGTCTTTATGAATGTTACTAAGAAAAATGACAAAGACAAATACAGGAACGAGATTGAAATGGATGAATCTATGCTCATCCTTTTTAATTTATTGAAGGCCACTTTTGCTCCAAAGAATCAGCAATGCCAGTGCTCACACCCCCTTACATTGTAGTACATACGCCTCCTTGATGATTCAAGTAACTAGTAAAAAAACATCGCTATCAGACTGAACTTCTTTATATATTGCCTTGAGGTCATGCAGATAACAAGAATGAGCCTTGCTTGCGTATACCTAATACCCTAGCAATTTGCTAGGTGGAAAAGGACTATTAACAAGGACTTAAAAAAGTGTTTTGTGAGGGCAGAAAATGGTCCTATTAAAAATCCATCACTTTCCAACATTGATGGCACAGTGGTGGCGGTGGTCATGAGTCTTGCAGCACTTTAGCCTCTTGACCATTTGAGACACATCACAATCAGGCACTCAACATGATGCACCATCCCTTTCATGGGAATCCTAAATATTCATTGCTTATGATCAAAATGGTGGGATGGCAAGTGCATAGGGACAAACATTATTGAGTTAATATCACATGATGGTGGCACAAACGTGCATGGCATTGAAGTAGAGAGCAGGTGAGAATCAGAGAAGGATCTAAATGTGGGATGAGTTTGTGGACAAGTGTGACACAGAAATCAAGTACAGCGTAGGAAAATGACACAAAAAAGAGGAGTGTGTATGGTGCTCAAGTGCTTGCTATCCGTAATGGGGACCAAACCTTGGTCCCTTTAATTTGTTAAAACTAAAAAGGGGTTGGATTGAAAATTGCTTGGTGAGGATTACATATTCCATGGTACGTTAGCAAGGGTCATGATAGTGAGTTGGGTAAGCATTTTACTTAACGACAATTTTTGAGACAACAACACATGCTGTGACTCATATGGTTTGATAATCATGATATTATATGTTCCATTCAGCCAACAATGTAGACAACTTGTTATCACCCCAATCAAACCATTCATTATAGAATATCTACTTCCAAGATTTCTTAGATCACTAGCTACTGACATTAGACACGTTCGGAGGCTTCCTCATAAACAAAAAGGATGTCTAAGGTCCCTTAACGTCCCAACCCAGTTCAACTTTTTTTCTTTACATTTTCAAAAATTAAATCAGATTATGTGTTCTGTAATGTACAAATTTTCACATCACTTATTTTCAATCAGTAGCCATGAAATCAGCCTTCAAAGAAGCAAAGTATCAGTTAAAAAGAAATTCATCTACTAATAGATGTGAACCAAACCTTGTAATCTGCTTAAAAGATTCCAGATATTAACTGCTCAAACTCATTCACCTTATGGGTTAATTTCAACATGACACGATGTTCGCCTTCAAAAACAAAAGGACATGGCATGATGTTTTTGTATCTTTCTAAATTTTTTGTCTTTTTAAACAATTGGCATGTTTCTGCACGAATATTTTTATTTAACCAAACTGATAGATTAAAAGAAATTAAAAAAAAAACTAAGTAATTTATCAGTAACATTTTATATAAACATTTTCATTTCGCAATTTAACTATTCATGATATTTAATATTATATTAACAGATTAGACTAAACAAATTGTTTAATTTTGCATATTTATTCAATCTAAAAACTTTCTAATTGAATATACTGCACAAAAAGTAATTAATTAAACCGAACCTGACTCTGACAAATTTTAGATGACATCACTCTAAAGTTGGATGTAAATGAGTAAATTTAGTCTGTAAAAGTATAGTTGTTTAACCTTGTATTATTTATTTAAATAAGTTTGATCGAAAATTTAAACTTGACTTATAAGAAAAAGCAATCCTAAAAATAGCTTGGATGTCTAGTTTGTAATTTTTTATTTTAATGAAAAATTATTAAATCATTATTCAATTCTACCATTTTAGTATTTAATAAAAAATTGAATACTATTTGACTATCTACTTATAAAAATATGTGTCTTAAGGTGGAATTCAAACATTTTAAGCAATTACATTTTTAATTCATCATCAGATATTTAAAGAAATGAATTATTAAGTTGTTGACGATAGTGATTGAGTTTTGTTCACTTAAAAATCAAATAAATAAACAAGTTTATTTAAAGAATAAAATTTATTAGATTCGAGTTGAGATTTTATCGATAGTTTGATAGTTAGAAATTTAATTATGAATTTGAGTAACATATAACGGAAAAAACGCTCTAAGTAAGTAAGAGCATGAAGTACTCTTGAGTTGTTTATTAAATATTTTTTCTGTAGAGTGTAATTTGTGATTATATATATATATATATATATATATATATATATATATATATATATATTTATATTATATATACATTTATTTATTTTTTTTTTTATTTTTTTTATTTAAAAATATTTTATTTATATATCTTTTT
>Ga0123342_1004756_pt1 | contig 20400 bp, 6 predicted proteins | sample Turbeawhitnodule_FD_89960 | JGI IMG/M metagenome (GOLD analysis project Ga0123342, IMG submission 89960) | Root nodule microbial communities of legume samples collected from Mexico - Turtle bean Mexico white nodule | ecosystem: Host-associated > Plants > Roots > Nodule | place: Mexico: Nepantla... | reverse complement strand
GAAAAGTAGTAAGGACTCTCTTTGGTGGAGAGATCTGAAGGAGGTTTGGAGTTCGGAGGGTTGGGGTCGGAATTTTGAAGATGCTATCAAGTGGAGGAGTGGTACAGGGAAGGAAATTGTTTTTGTTTTTTGGGAAGACAATTGGGTGGGCAACAGAGCTTTGAAGGAAGTTTTCCCGAGGTTGTTTTCCTTGAGTTTGTCAAAAGAATCTAAGGTGGCCGAGTTTGGGGCGTGGAATAATGGGCTATGGGCTTGGACATTCGCCTGGAGAAGGAGTCTTTTTGAATGTGAGAAGCAATTGGAGTGCCAGTTCTCAAAGGTAGTACAAGGTGTGTGTTTGGACTTGGAAAAGGAGGATATCTGGGTTTGGAAGGATGGGGAGGGGTTATCATATACGGTTAATTTTGCCTATAATCGTCTTAGGAGGGGTCGGGAAGGAGAGAATGTCATCGTGTTTAAACAGCTTTGGAGATGTAAAGCCCTGCCTTTTGCACTTGTTACTGCCTGGAGGGTGTTGGAAAATAAGCTAGCTACTAGGGTTAACTTGGAAAAGCATGGGATTGCGGTTGAAAGTCCTTTATGTAGTCTTTGTAGGGTGGAGGTGGAATCAAATAACCATTTGTTTTTTGAGTGCAAATTTGCTTGGCTAGTGTGGAGTCGTTGTTTTGCATGGCTTGGAGTGCAGTTTGTGTCCCATAATGATCCACTGCTAAATTTTTCTCAGTTTAGATTGTGTAATGCATCTGCTTTAGCAAATGAGATGTGGAGAGTGATTTTGATTGCAGTGGTAAGTGAGTTGTGGAAGCATAGAAACAATGTAATCTTTAATGGGGGAGTTGTCGATGGTTTAGAAGTGGTTACCTTAGTTCAAGTGAAGACTTGGTCTTGGATTACGTCCAAATCTCTCTCTGGTTTGTTCTCCTTTTCCGAGTGGTGTCTGGAACCTTTGATCGGTATGATGATGGTTTCTTGAATAATTTTTTAGCTCAGATTTTATGGGTTGAGTTAGGATTGTTTTGTAATTCTAGGCATCTAGCAGTGTGAGTGTTGAGATGAAGTGTCTTAGGTATTTTATGTTTGTATAAGGGTTGAATCACCCCTAAAATGGTTCATATTTATTTATTTTTTATCGTAAAAAAAAATAAATCTACGAGCTCTTTGAAGTGCCTATCAATAACAAACCTGATTTAAAACTTGTGGGGGGTGATGATCAGATTCATAGGTGAGCCAAAGAAATCTCATTGGTCAGCTACTAATAAAAGAATTGAAATATGTTAAAAGGAAGACCGAAGTATAACATTTTGTTCGCCTTGAAAACAAAGAAAAGACAATAATATGTTGGGGTATTGTGAATCTGAAATATGATAGGAGGAATACCACTACTTACTTCAGGACAGAGGTGTCCATGGATTAGTTCAAATATAATCTAGATATAAATAATTGGATGGAATTAAATTTAAATTTATTTTTTTTAAATAAATTAATTTGGACTATAAGTTTAAATTTAAATTATTTGATTTGATTTTAAATCCAAATCCAAATTTCTTTTAAATAATAGTTTGGATGTTTATAAATCATTATGATATTGATTTTAAAATTAAGAACTTTTTCAAAATCAATTTTAAATTTAAAAAATTAAAATTATTATATAATTTCAAAGAATATCATTTTATAATGAAAATCTCTTACTATTTTATAAATGTTAATCAATAATCTTACACTCCAATTTTTTCATAATCGATACATGTTTTCTATAAGATTAGGTAATGGTTGAATGTGAGTGCGCGTTACTCCCTAATAAGAATAAATGGTGTATTACTGAAAAATTTAGAGTTGAAACACAAGGATTAAGAAATATCAATTAAAATAACTTAAAGAGTAATGTAGAAAGTGCTATTAGGAATTATAAGATTCCAGTGGATGATTTTTATGGTTATGTTGAAATCACATAAGATTAGAATTTAAGTTAAACTTATCTAGTCCTTAACTTAAACTTCTTCAATGACTATTATTCACTGCAACTTCATGTCCAAATCACACTCTGCACGCCAGACTACAACTCGAGATTAGATGTTTTATTTTCTTACACAATTTAATCCGAAGTAATGTGCAAACATAAAGCAACCCCCTTCTTCAAGAAAACAAATTTACTGGTACATAAAAAACCTGGAAAAAAAACAACCCCCTTCTGCACACTATAACAAAAACATAACATGAAAAATTATAATAATAAAGTTATAATTTTAAGCTAATGATGAAAGCCAATTTAATAGCAAATCAAGTTTAAATTCCATCAGCATCTCCAAACGGAGCACCGCCAAGCCACACAAAAAAAGTTGCCATGTTTCCCCATTTTTGTAGGTCAAGATTTATTACAGAACTATTGTCTAGCTCTTTATATTCTATTATTGGGAAGGCAAAATCACACGCCTGCTAAATATGTGAAGCTCTGAGAACGCAAAACACTCTTGATCAAGTCACTTGCTTAATCATCCTCCATCACATTTAAAGGAACAAAATAAATGCAGCAGTATCCATCTCAAATCTCATAATAGTCGCTCATGCATAACCTTTTCCCAGACAGTTCAAACAATGTTGAACCCTGCAAAATTAAGAGGAAACATTACAAAACTACAATAGTCCAAAAATCACAATGCTTGATGAAATTATGTTCTTTCTTTTACATTTTCTCGGCAAGCATACCCCATACTTGAAATTCCCATAGAATATCGAACTAGGCATAACATAAAGCAGAACAAAACGAAACCTAACCTGTTTCCTTCGCAAGTAGGACAAACGCAGGGGTTAATTGCAATAGGGTCGAACATGGGTGACCAAGCTATGGTGGCATTCCCACTGCATAGTTTGCATATATAAAACCCCTTCCCTCGACAAGCCCTACATGGCAACGCAACTTTTTCCTACATATAAACCCACGATACATGTTCCATTACATCAATTTCCAAAAAAACAAAAGGTTAAAGCCATGAAGTTCAACTCATCCTTACCCGTTTTTTCTCAGACGAAAACCGAAGCAATTTTATGGTAACAGTAGAAGCCAAGTTCAGAGTGGCTACTCCACCAAAGATAACTGCGGCCATTCTAACCAATGGTCCCAATGGCCTTAGATTCATGCCGTATCTTCCAATATCTATGCTTATTCCTTTTCTCACCCAATTTTACAAACAAATGATCCGCAAAAAATACTGAATTTTTTTTATGGTATCAACATCATCCTCTTTCGTTGCAGCAGAGTAGTATTGTACGTACTCTTCAGCGGTGAAATTGAAAAATAACGCAAATTCTTCGATGAAATACTAAAATTCGTAATAGCGAAGAATCCGGTTAATCTTCTCAACTCCAGGTTTCCCTTGTTATCTTTGGCGTCACTTCAGGTTTTCGTTTTCTTGCTAGAGAGCTTGGTGTGCTTCTTCTTCTTTCTCCTACTCGAAAATGTACGGAGGTTGGGACGATCTCAGGAGTACAGACGCGCCTGGTGAGTCCTAGGCCTTGCGCAGTTTTCTCGTTTCTGTTGGAATTGATGATTCGGAAGAACGTTTTCGTATTCCTCTTGCGCCTCTTTTGCGCGATGGCGATTTCTAGGGTTTGTAGCTTTCTTCAATTGTCGTTCTTTCCTGCTTCGGCGTTGGTTTTTGCCGTTGGTATCACGGTAGGGACTTCCCCAAACGGAGCTTTGGGTGAGTTGAGAGCGAGTGAGAATAAGAGGAGTAACGAGGATAATTGGAAACATAATTTTTAAATGTGAAAGTATAATTTGTATTTTTAATTTAGAAGTGAAGATTATATTAAGATGAAAATTAGGCAGTTTCACATCTAATAATATATTTTAAATTATATACTTTAAATTATTTTTTAAATAACATATTTTAAATTTGGAGAAAATAATTCAAAATATGAAAATGTATTAATGTATTCTAGATTAGTAATCTATTATGTATTTTTATAAAATATTCTACTCGTGCAAATATATTAATTTTTATTTATCTTATGTTAGATAGGTTTGTTTTATTTTGAACAAATTTGGCTTAAATAAGAAGTGGTGTTTTTCAATTCATTCATAAAATGAGACTTAAGTTAGAAATGACAAGATGATGAAAATTTTATCTCATTTTCATGAGTTAATTGGTACTTCCAAACTCAAATATTAATTGAATAAATTTTTATAAAATATAAAAATTACAACAAAGAAAATATGCACTACAGGATAATCATGAAATAGAAACCAATTTTTAGAAACCAAAATAATTAGTTGCAATAGTAACTAAATTAGAGACCATTTTAGAAACTAAAAAGAAATTTGGTTTCTAAATTAATTTCTATTATTTTCTATTATTGTTAGATAGTTTCTAAATTGGTATCTAATTAACAACCAAGGTTTTAGAGACTAAATTTAGAAACTAAATAATTGAAATAGATATTCTATGAGATTACAGAGTGACTCAGGTAAAAATTAAATAATAAAAAAAATATTAAAAATTAGAAGAAATAATAAAATATGTCTTAAAAACTATTTGATTTAATGAAATTGAGGTTTGAGTTTCTCAAATGCAATCCAATATTTGAATGAAGCATCACAAATGAAAAAATGTGTAATCAAAGTTGTGATAAAAGAAAAAGTACCTTAGAAATATCAATAAACTCTATGAATTGTGTAGCGAAAGAAAAAAAAGATTTTAACGAAACTAAGAACTAGAAAGATCACTGAAGATAAGATTTTTGTTTAAGTTACCCAATAAATTATGAGTCTTTTAGTAATTTAAAATGAAACATAAGAATGAGGACTGATAAAGACATAGGACAAATATGGACATACTTGTCCTCATCCTCATACCCAATTCCCTCATCCTCATATCCAATTTAAAAAACTGGGTATTATCCATACATATACTTGTATTCGATCAATACTGGGATTCTTCACCCAAATTAGAACGACTTCATACAATATTTGCGAAAACAAGTTTATTTATCATCATTAACCTACTCTATTTGTAGAAGATCACAATTCAACATCTTATGCAGATGGTGTTAATGTAATGGATGCACCTGCAAAAGAATATGTTTAATATGAAGGATTTCTAAAGGGACCAGTGGATATGTTGATCATATTGTTAGGAGACCTGAGACTGAAACAGTGAGGTAAGAAATATAATTTATTTAATTAATCATGTGCTAAAAAATTATTTTCTATGTACTAACAGATTGAATATTTTTTTTGGATCATGGGGAATTGAACTTGGTTTTCCATAACAAGTTAAAATAAATTTGGAGTCTCATGTTACCAGATGTAGGAATTGGTGCAGAATTTTAGGTGTTATAAGAGAACTAAAAAGGGTTAGTCCTTGCATTTATTAAAATGTGATACAAAGAGACAATAGTTTCCATCTTTTTGTTGGTGAGATCGCTATCACCCTATATTATATGCAACTTCAACTTTGATTGTCAACACCAACAACAACTTTCTGTATCCTGATTATAACATCTTGAATCGGATCTACATTCTTCTGAATTGTAGAATTGATGACCTTTTGCACCTTGTCTTTGTTCTTTTGTATGGCTAAATCAATGTGAGATTTGAGTGCTTTAAGGATTGAATGTCCATTGTAGACTAAGATGTGGTGGTTTTTGTTTACCTCCTAGTGAATACCATGCGACCATTTATATAGTTTGACGGTTCGAGATATGTGACATTATAATGGTAATTTTTGAACATGTTAACCGAATAACTTTGATTCAATTAATTTCTTTAATCAAATTAATTTGATCCGATTAATTGGGATAGTTAAATGACTTTGATCTAATTAGTTGAGATAATCAGATGAATTTGATTCAATTAGATCTTTAATCAGATAACTTTGATCCGATTACATATTTTAATCCCATAACTTTGATCCGATTAGATAATTTTTAAATTGGATAACTTTGATCTGATTGTTACTCATATAACTTTGATCCGAGTAAGTTTTTAATCAGATAACTTTGATCCGATTAGTAATATTATTAATAAGATAAATTTGATTAAATTAAGTGTTGATCAAATGATTTTGATTGTGACCCGAGCTAAGGAAAAAAATACATCATTCTTGTTACAAGAATTTAACAAATATAACTCAAAGATAAGATATAAGTTTAATTGTAATAAATCTTGAATTGAGTGACATTTTATGTTCGAAGTAAAAATTTGTCAATAAACTTTTCTAACTTTTAAACTCCATTTTGAAGAGAGTCAATAACTTGATATGGGACATCCCCATTAGATGTTAATTTTTCTTATTGTTTATCCTTTTGGGTGTCACTGAGTTTGCGTCATACCAAATCTTTCTTGCAAAAGACTCATCCTCTAACATTTGTATTGTATCGTTTAGTCACTTTTGACCGTGCAACTTCCTCTTTAACCTGAACTTCTTCTCAGATTTCATGAACAAGATTGAGTTCAATTATTAGGTTGACATCATTGTATTGTTCATCATCATTCTGCCTTTGCCAAGAAGTTTCTCCAAACTCCACAGGAATCATAGTGTCTGCTCCGTAAGTTAAATAGACAAGTGTTTCTTTTGTCGAAGACTGAGATGGGCAATGATATCCCTATAAGATGTCAGGTATATCTTTTGTCCAAAAACTTCTTGCTTGTCTGAGCTTTTTCTTAAGCTCGTTTAAAATGACTTTATTCGCTACTTCAGACTAACCATTTGTTTAAGGGTGCTTGATTGATGATATTTGGTGAATGATGTCGAATTGCTGCAAAAACTGTTCGAAACTTTTATCTATGAATTGCCAACCACTTTTGGTGACGATATAATGGGAGCAAACCATGTCCGCATATAATATTTTTCCAAAAGAACTTTTGCAACTGCTGAGTTGTAATAGTTGTAGGGGGTTCAATCTTTATTCATTTACTGGAACAATGATTATAGACTGGAAATTAGTATACTATGTAAGTTCTTGAAAAGAGAGGTGAGTCACCAATGAATGCGTTTAAATACCAAGTCTTTTCTACACACGAACTTTTACACTACTACACTCTATATTCAATAACAAAAATAATTCTTTTATGATGTGAGAGATCATACCTCAACTAAATAAAAGAAGAACGGACGATTGAGAGGTTCATGATGATGATGATTAAGCAACAATTCTATTTCTAGTGAGTACCATAAAAATTACGGAGGTAGAAATAGTAGTGATCAAAATGTGACTGTTTATTGAATTCTAGTAAGCTATGTATGAATTCAGTTTAATTAGAACTTATTTTAAAACAAATTATTTATTATCTATCTATAGCTCATTTATAATGTTTATTTAACATTAAGCACCTCCAAAATATAAAAATAATAAAATTGATAAAAATAATATCTAATAAAAGTAGAATAATAGAAGAAATATTTTACTATATATCACTAACAATATATTAGAGTGATTTTTTATAATTTAGAAAGGGAGATAAAAGTAACAAAAAAAAAGCATCTCATAAACTTATTAGTAACATCTCATAATTTTTGTTTAACTTTATTATTTGAATCATATCTCACCACCGGTTAGAGTTACATGTTTTTAAACACCATCATAAATAATAATAATAATAATAATATTTATTACTGATAGATATAACAAGATGTTCAAAATCCTATATTGAATGTTCTTATCATGTATCTCTTAATCACATATGTTCAATTTTTTTATTAGAATAAAATCCAATAAATCATATTTGTTAAATTTTAAGTGCTGTTTTAACCAAATTTTAGTTTCTGGTTACTTTAATCAAAATCTTGTATTTTGAATATTTATTACGTCTAGTGATTTAGAAGTATTCTCTAACTATTGTATTTATAGACTTTAAGTTTATAAGATATAAATAATCGTTTTTATTTTCCAACATTTGTCACAATAGGTAATTATATTTACACAAATATATTTATTACATTATCATAAAGATATTTATAACAATAAAAATAGTTATAACAATGAGATATTCAAATAACTACAAATGATTTGTTTTTATCACTTATTTAGTTGTTTGTTAATGTACAATAACGTTCTTTATAATATTTTTTTGTTAGTGGATAATAATTTAAACACAATGGTACCGTTACAATTACAATTATTCTTTTTATTTATTATTTTTCTTCCAATTCCAACGGTTAGAAAACAGTAATATTATTCCTTAAATAATTTTACAAAATAATGATGAAATTTCATATTGAAGCAAGAAATATTTGATGGTTGAATGTTGAAGGTATGAAGCAAGTGATTTTTTTAAAAATAAAAAATATTTAATTCTTAAATATAAAAAATATAAATTAGTTATAGATTTTCATCTCAAATTAATTTTTAAAAATATATTTTAGACACAAAATAATCCTATATAGTTTAATCATAAGGTTTATTAATATTAACACTAACTCAAATGGTTTTGACTAAATTATTTAGCTGCTGTAAAGTAAACTAAATATGACCAACAACTGGTCTTGTGAACAAGCAACATGGTAGGAAATAAAATTGAGGAAACTGAAGGGATGGAACTCACCCAGAGAAAAAGTTCTCTCAACTCAACGATAGCAGAGAGAGCCAAACACGTCTTTTGACTCAAAAGTAACCAACCAATTATCTCAATCAACTCAAAGTCTAATGTTTTCCTAAGATTGATTGATGTATGTGTGGTGTGTCATGGACATGGATCTGTGTTGGGTGATTTCTTCTTCTAGCTCCATGTCCATGAAATAGAAAGTGTTTCCTTTTGTAACTGCTTTCCTCTTTTGGTAATTTCGTTTGTAAGGTTGTCCTGTTTGTGCTGGGTTCGATAATTTTTAGATTGCTGCTACAATATGGGTGTGGAGAATGCCTCGAAGTCCTTTTCCACCTCACAATGCGACGACCAACTTAGCAACAGCAGAATCAACACACTTGTGCGTTTGAATGTCTACGATCTCACCCCTGTCAATAATTACGTCTACTGGGTTGGATTTGGCATATTTCATTCTGGCATTGAAGGTCTCTCCCTATCTCTCTGTTTCCTTGAACTTTTTTTACTAACTTTTATGTTGTGTGTCAGATCTGATATGTGTACAGTCTTTTTTTATTTCAATTTTCCATCTTTGTATTGCTTTGAGAAATTCACGATTTGAATTATGCTGTGATATTAAATATGTTTTCTTTGAGTGCTTTTGTAACTTTTCTCCATGAATTGAGAGAGCGGAGAGACTAGTATAATCTTCAGTTACTGAGTAGTAATGTGTGATTAACAACACCTCACCAGCTTGTGGCTTCTCAGATATTGAATTGGACAGTTAACTTCATAAGAGGGGAAAATAAACATGTCAATTCAATGATTATAAACTAAACCCAGAAGACATTAGATGTACCAATTGTAAACCAGTTCAGTAAGGTATGTTGAGGTCAATTTTTTAATGAACAGTTTTGGGATAAGAGATGAAGAATATTTTTTAGATAAAATTAGTTAATATATAAGTTAAAAAATCCTCTTTTAGATAACCAATATAAGAGTATTTGAGTAGTTTTAAGGGATATTCATTGTTTGATCCTCTCCATCTTTTTTGAGACAACACGTGAGGGAAACTAGTTACATATAATTTTTGGTTCACAGTAACTCCATAGTCAAATGTTTTATAAATAAGGGCTCAAAATGAGTTGAAAAGATTAGCTAGTTTTTGAAATGTTTTCACTTTACTACTATTTTTTTGAATTTATATATGATTACGACATTTATATAATTTGATCTTGATTAGTACTATTAAACTATCAAATCTTATTATTGTTGTTTGCTACTTGGTTTTATTATGAGTTATTTTGTGTTGAGAGTATTATGTTGTGCATTACGTTCGGGGAACCCTAGGTTCAAGCTTTCCAAGTATTTCGCACACCCACAGCCACAATTATAAATAATCCAGATTACATGTCTGGAATGAGAAAGACAAATGATGTTATGATGTTCAGTAATGACTTGGAATTCAGAAACACTATCATCAGTATTTACTGTATAATAAACACAAAGGATTTTTGGCTGGAGTAAGGCTAACAAGTTATAAAACTGAAACATCTATTGAACTTATAATAGCACAAATGCAGCTCAATTTCTTTGATCTTATGCTTGTGGTGGCAGATTTTGTATATTCTGAAAGTCTCTAGTCTGTTGAAGTTCATTGAATGATGAGAATCTCATTAACAGCCTTCCAATCCAACAGCTCTTCTCATAGTTGTCTTAAAAGATTTCCCTGAAGTGTCAAACTCCTTACTCTGTTTTGAACATTTGTATTTTGCAATCTTCATGTTTGGCTCTCCCAATCTTCGTTATTGTGTCTAAAGACTTAAATAAGACTAATCCATCTGCTCTAAACTGTATTATACCGTTTACAAGAGGATGTAGAACTATGAGTGTGCTTCGCAAGCTACTCTAGTGGCTTATAGGCTTGTTGATCAACTAATGAGCGCTGGCTTGTCCAAAACCAGTCTGTTTGTTACAATAGCTTAATATTTTGTAATCTGTAGATTTGAATGATTAGGAAAGTCCACGAAATAAGGGATTCTAGAGTGGAGCGGAGAGAAATTTTATTTCCTAAAATAGAATAGAACCCTCTTCTGTATATATGTTGTATGATTATTCAGTGGAATGAAATCAATTTGTTCTTCCCTAATTTTCCAGAAATAGAAGCTCCAATCTCACTGTCAACTGTAAGCTAACATGCATACATCTTAAGTTGCAATAGAGACCTTGCTATCATCAAAATCATTTTTTATGTTGCATGTTGGTTGTATACGAGGTTTCATGCATCTAAAAGTTGTTTTCCTGGTTGATTGAGAATCTGTATTCAATAAAATAAATAAAAAGAAAATTAGCATATTTAAACTTACTAATTTTTATCCTTTTGATACACTACTCTTTATTTATAGCTTGAGTTCTCAAACATTTCATTTTCGTATGATTGTTTGGAAACAACCATTATTGTCAGAATTGTTCTGAAGATACCCCAGAAAGTCTTTCGTGATTTATGCCGACGAGTTTCCTGCTGTTGTAACTGTTGTTTTAATTTGTATTTCTAATGCTCTAATCTGGTGAAGTTTTTTGTCTTGCTTTGTTTCTTTGATTTTGAAACAGTGCATGGTAAGGAGTATGGATTTGGAGCCCATGATTTCCCAGCTAGTGGAGTTTTTGAAGTGGAGCCAAGGAAGTGCCCTGGATTCGTATATAGATGTTCCATCACTTTGGGTCAAACCAATATGAGTGCTTCTGAGTTTCGTACATTTATTGAAAACATGGCTTCCGAGTATCATGGGGATACCTATCACCTTATAACTAAGAACTGCAATCATTTTACAGAGGATCTCTCCAATAGATTGACTGGGAAACAAATCCCAGGTTGGGTGAATCGGCTTGCTAAGCTAGGTAAAACCGTACTAGGAAATTCCTTGTAAGCTTATTTTTTACACTTTTATGCGTGATTATCTTTTTATTTCCATATTTATCTTCTGAATTCTTTTAATGAACTAGATGGTAGTTGCTTTCTGCTCTCTTTTCATCTCTTTAGGGAGACACTTGTAACATCAAGCTTCTATCAACCCAACCCGTCAGTTACAAAGTTTAGGGCCATTATAGGACTTGCATATTTCTGAAAACATACTTCAAATAGACAAGGAGAGAAAATACTGTCTTGAGATATCAAGTTATAGGCTCTGTTATGCATAAAAAATAATTAGAATCGAGTTCAAGTCAGTTGTCTAAAATATATTCTGACAATGATATCATGTTTTGCCAATGTTTAAATTTTAAACTTCAATCGATCAACTTTTTTCAAGTTATTCTTGGCAAAGAAAACTACTTTGAAAATATCAAACATCAGTTGCTTTTAGGTGGATAACACCATTTGTAATGTCATCAGTTGAGACTAACATCATCTTGGGTGACGGGCCTAATCGAACGCATTGATTTTCTCTTCTAGTTCTGCTCTATGCATTTTATGTCATTTTCCTCCTAAAATATAAAGAGCATACTCCTAATTCAGCCTTTGGTAAAAATTGTAGGTGCTTTATGCAGTTGTCTACTTCCTGAAAGTCTTCAAGTAACAAGTGTTAAACAGCTACCTGAATACCATGAATGTTCAGGTGGGTATATCTCTTGCTCTTTGTTTCCTCCCAGTTAAAATGTAGTATGAATGATGCATACCATCTTACTAATATCTGCAACCTTTTTTGCTGTCTTTCTTTACGAATGTTTGCAGAAGATGAATTTGTTGAATCTCTTTCACCTGCCACACCCCGCGAGTCAACAGAAATATATGAGGAGCAAGAAAAACACCTTCTTTCATCATCAACTGTAACTGAGGATGTTACTTTTGTTAGAGAAAGCCAAGCAAAATAACTGGTATCTTTGACTTTAGAAATTACACAGGTTGCTTGGAATATTTATCCATTTGATTTGCAGTGATTATTTTTTCTCAATTTTCTAATTCATCCATGTGTTTGGGTTCCTTCATTGAAACTGGAGAATCCAGTGTTGTGTATAAATGTGATTTTCGAATGGGGCTTATTTGTTTGTTTTTATTTTTCTTTGAGGGAGTGGAAAGTGGGGCGAGGTTTTTGAGGCCTACAAGTATTTTGTCATGTTTGAAACTGTAAGTTATGAAATATATTAGCCAGTTTGTTTGACGACAAGGCAGAAAAAGACATCTTCTTGTTGAGGATGAAGGTATAATGTTGTTTTCTTAATGTTGGAGATCACTCCTTAATTTAATGGGAGATTATAACTAATTAATATTGTAATATTATTGTGGGGAGCTGAATTTTTGATACCCTCAATTAAGTCAATTAAAGGGAATAATTGTTGAGAATCTCTTCTTAATTTAATGGGAGATTATGACCAATTAATATTGGTAACACTATTGTGGGGAGCTGAATTATTGATACCCTCAATTAAGTCAATTAAGGAGGACAATTATTGAGAATTTCTCCTTAATTTAATGGGAAATTATGACTAATTAATATTGGTAATCGATCCATTGAATATATTTAATGATGATCATTAAAAAGCTTTTTTTGTAAATTGTAACTTTGTCTTGAAAATGTAATGAGCATTAATCTCTTAATGAAGAAGTCTTCCTCTCATTCTCTATATAAAGAGAACTTATGAGGAAGAGAAAGATGAAGCAATGAAGCAGTGAGAAGAACAACTTAGAGAAAAAAGATAAAGTAGATATCCATCATAATAGTGAGATTAAAAATCCTAGTGAGATGCTAGAGAGACTTTGTAATCTCACTTTCAGTAGAGGCGTTTCATTCACATAATGATGAGTTTTCCCACATTAAAAATTCTATGTGTCATTATTCGTTCCTACTATGAGAGATGGAATCTAGAGAACTATTGAAGAGCTTCGTCTCCTTTTAGTAAAAAGGGTATTTAGCACTTGGGGGTGTACAGTGATAATGATGTACCTTCCTTTTTGGAATGTGTGTTATTTATATTATTTTATTGGGCTGATTTAGTGGAATGGATCGCACTTAAAGTCGTATTACCTAATGGTAGTTTAGCTTCACGGACCTTGATTTGAGTGTGAAATGGATTAAGTGTGTCGGTCGGCCTGCCTGTCCTTGCAAGTCTCGGTCAGGGAGACCGAGTTGTGGTAATAACCGGTTGATCCATATCAGTACAAGTTTATTTGCTCTATTTTCTATTATTTGCTTATTGCTTCCACAAATGTCCATCTTATCTACGATTAATTTCTGAAATTTCCTAGAGAGTCTCATATCCTGCACAGAAAAAGTAAAAGAATGAAATGGCACGATTGAGTAATAATGCCGTCCCATTGATACTTTTTTTTTTAATGTCATAGAAATACTTATTGTGATTTATAAGTGTGTATATTATTTCCTTCAAATGAGTAAAATTTTTATGTTAATTAGGGTTAGGATATAGTTTCTGTTATTAATATATTTAGGGTTAGGATATAGTTTTTGTTATTAATATACTTTATATTTCATAATAGAAACTATAGTGAAAAGTTTGGCTAATTAATATGTAACCTTTGGAGATAAATATTTATATAGCCCGTGAATGAAGAATTTACATGACAACATATTGATATTTAGATTAGACGTTGAATATTTGTATTACCGTGAAAATACTCTAATACAACATTATACACTAAAATTTCATAATTTATATACTTTATCATAATATTTAGTAGATTATGAGTTTTTATTGGTAAATATTATTTCGTTGACAATTTTATTATCATTTTAAAATTTCCACATAGTTGATTTATTACTGTTGATAATCTGATACACCAATGACTTCACAAGATGGTGAAAATTTACGTAATGTTATTTGTTACTACACTATATTACAATATATATATATATATATATATATATATGTGTGTGTGTGTGTAATGTAAATTCACATTTAAAAGAATAATTTTTTATATTAATGTAGTGACAGCACGGTGCATTAAAACATATTATGTATGATTTAAAATTATAAAAAATAAAAAAATGAATAATTTTTTAACTAATATTGCCTATCTCCAAAATTTCGTTCATGCCAAAATTATTTATAAGTTTTCTTTAACTTTTATATTGTTAGGGCTTGATGATTATTAATAATAACATATGATTATATAATGTGTTGATTTATAGATTTTTTTTTAATTGTTCATTATCTTAATATATCAAAGCATAAGGCATCAAGATAATGTTGAGAAAATTTTAAATTGAAAAACTGATTTTATGTTTTTACTAAACATAATAATCAATTATTGTTAAAAGTGGTTTTTACATATTTTGCAAATAATAAATTATTTCAGAAAATAATTGATTATGTTGGACAATTTGAAAAACTCAACATTTCATAAATAATCAATTATGTTAAACAATTTTTAAAATGTTTTTTGGGTTGCATTAAAAACATAATAAAGTTTCAATTATAATCCATAATATTAATAATTATAAAAAAACTTTTAAGAAGAAACTTCTCTCATTTGAAATCATTTCATATTTTTTGAAAAAGACAGTCTTGTTTTTTCTTGAGATATTGTGAAATCGTTGTTACATTTACATCTGAATTGAAAAATAAAGTGTTTAAGATTTATCAAGAAGAAGGATGATTATGTTACACATTTGTTATTATAAATCTGTTATATTTTATGTGATATTTTTTCCTTTTCTTTAATAACTGATATTGATAACTTTGTACTAGTGTTTGGTGTGTTGTAGATAATTGAGTCTTTTAATTATCTTTGTTAATCTTCTTCATGGGTGTTTCAAGAAATAGTTTTATTTTCTTATTTTAGTTAAATAGAAGCACTTGTAATTAGATAATTCAATATGTTTAGTAAAAAAAATTAACTCAAATTGTGTGGATTAATTGTATGTGAAGTCAAGAAAAAAACATGATTTATACTTAATTTCTCTAATTATAAAGAGTTTAAGGAAATTTTTCTTTGAAATTTTTAAAAGTCACTTTTAAACTAATTCCCTATCTTTTTTTAAAGCATTTTTAGTCATTATAAAACATTCAATAGACTAACAAAAGACAAATAAAATAAGAAAATTATACTATTTAATACACCAAAAATTGATTAAAATATGATAAAAAAAAAATCCATCAATCCACCAAAACAGATCATTAATGTATCAATAAGAGTATTATATATAATTGCAATTAGTTTTTTAAGTTATTATATACATTAAAAAATAGGTTTAATATGATTTGTAGAAATATATTTATATATATGCAAATATTATAAATGGGAAATAATATTTATATTATAATAGAAAGAAGAATAAATTAAATCTTTTTTAATTTTTCAGCTATTTCGTTTTTTTTTTCAATTTTCTCATATCCCCATTCTCATTTTTTGTATGTAGATAATAGTTTCAAAGATTAAAAATGATAATTTCTTCATCATACTTAACATTTTATACATAGAATTACTTCAGACAAATGAAATAGTGGATATTTCTTTGAATATTTTTAATAGAGAATATTATTCAATAATTCTACATTTAAAATTATGTGCAATATGATACATCTAGTTGTTTGTATTTAGCAGCCTATCATGACAATTCCTTATCCCTCCCAAGTGACTTTGTTTTCCTTAGTTTTGACAAATGATTCAATCTTCCAAATAAACTTGACAACAGTTAGTGGCGTGAAATTCTCTTATTTGTTATCTTGTGAAAATACCCCACTTTTGGTGAATAATCCTTCCCAAACTTTTAAGATCAATGACTCAATACACTTCTTCAAATTTCAGACTTTCATTCACAATAGTGTGATATATATCTTAGTAAGAAAATTATAACTTGAGAACCGAATAATTGATGAGATAAAATTTTTTTATATAAGAAAATATAATAATAAATTGGGGTGCTTATATATTAACACTATACACTTCACTTTAATAAATTAATATTTTATTTATTTATATTATTATATTATTATAAATAGTGTCAAATGCATGTTTTTTACTATTCATAGTGTCAAAATAAACTTTTTTTAATAAATTGTGTGCAGAAAGAATACCATACTTTTTCTTCAATTAAAAATTATAATTGCCAAATAATTTTTTATGTAAATACATTATTCGGAAGAAAAAATAATGTACCGTTGGTCTTTTTAGATGGAAATTACCCAGAAATTATTTAATATTTTTTTAAAAAGAGGTCTTGATTATTCTAAAATTCATATTCGTTTAGGTGAAATTTCATTTTACGTATGCTTAATATTTAAAGCTCACGCGCTTTATTATCGAAGTCAACATGAGACTTCGTTTAATAATAAAAAAATTGTTAAAAACAACGTATGAAAGAATATCAACATTTGTCTTTGTCCTGAACAAGTCAGATGTTAAAGGATTCGTCTGTGCTGTATTATGACAAGTTAAAATTGGATATATTTAGCAATAGCATTATGTTGACTGAAATTATTATGGGAAACGCGGTAGCTACAGAATCAAAACAAGAATGACAGTGAAGTGATATGCAATATAATTTCAAGTCTTCAAATGTAACACGAAAGTTAATTTATAAGGGAATTACCTTTTTTCTGTTAAAAATGCAAACTTCCTGAATAAATAATAAAAAAATTATGAAATAGAAATCAATTTACTAAAAAGAGTTTAAGAAAATTTAAAAAAAAAATCAATTTATATAAACCAAAATAATTAGTTGCAATAGATACTATTTTAGAAATTAAAAAAGAATTTGATTTCTAAATTAATTTATATTATTTTCTATTATTGATAAATAGTTTCTAAATTAGTATCTAATTAGTAACCAAAGTTTTTCTACCAAATTTAGAAACTAAATAATTGGTAGTTAAAACCTTAGTTGCTAATTAGATATCAATTTAAAAACTATTTAACAATAATATAAAATAATAGAAACTAATTTAGAAACCAATTTTTTTTTTAGTTTCTAAAATGATCTCTATTTTAGTTTTTATTGTAACTAATTATTTTGGTCTCTAAAACTTAGTTTCTATTTCATGATTTTCTTGTAGTGAAAGAGAGTAATTTTGTTGGTCAAAATTGTCTTCATGCTCTAAATTTGAGCAATATACTCTGTTTAAGGTGAGTGAACCAATTCCTCATTGGTATCAAACTAAATTAATGTAATAACGTTATTCTACACAAACTTACAAAAATTATCTTTTGACGTTCCAAACGATTGGTTAAGTTATTGGCAAAAGGAACAAAAACTGTAGTTACCTTTTTTTGTTGTTGTAAGTTTGACAATTTCTTCCATATATCCCTACCCCTTTTTCTTTCTTTATTTATTCTACTGTATTATTTCACTCCTATTAGCAAGAAAAGACTGATTAGCGTAAAAAATTTAAGACTGCATCAGCAAAGAAGACTTCGTCAGAGAACCTCCAAATCATTTACAGAATAATAATGCCAGGACTGACTTATGAACATGGTTTTTTTCCATAGCAGCAGACAATGTTTGCAAAAGAACCCAGAAAACATATTTATAGTGAAAGAAAAGGTAAACTCTATATATAAATTTCCTCACAGATATATTAGAACTATGTCCCAATTTATACAATTGAAGTAACTAAGTAATAAGAAGAAAAAATAGGAAGGGAATACTAGCCTGGAGCAGATAGATTGAAGTGCATTAGGATCTCTAATGCCCAAGAAAAGTTACTAGTGAGAGCTAGCTATCTGCCAGATAAAATAGTGGTTCCCAGGGAGTAAGTAGATGTACAATCCACATTGCTCGAAACTGAGGTCAACAACCTTGCAAGATTTCGATGATCTACAGGATCTTCATCAACAGCTAGTATATCAACAAGGATCATTCTGGAACCAGGGGGTTCATCCACCCTCACACGCTTCTCAAGCATATCAACCACTTGTGCCATGCTAGGTCTCAACCTTGGCTTCTCTTGTATACACCACAATGCAATATACACTAATCTAATTACCTCACTCTCCTCAATACCCCCACTTTCAATCAACCTACGATCCACAATCTCCATGAACTTCCCCTCCCTCACTTTCTCGTTAACAACCTTGGGAAAAAACTCCCACTTTTTCTTAGTCCTGTCCTTCGGATCCTCCACCCTCATAACATTCCTTCTCCCTCCAACTATTTCCAACAAAACCATCCCATAACTGTAAATATCAGTTTTTTCTGAGACCCCTCTTTCCAAAAGCCACTCAGGAGCCAAGTACCCTCTTGTCCCCCTCATCGTCGTCATGACCTGACTCACATCGTTGCCAATAAGCGTTGAGAGACCAAAATCAGAAACAAGAGCCTTATAATCCTCATCCAAGAGTATATTCTCGGGCTTTACGTCTAGGTGCAAAACCCTCTTCCTGCAATCATGGTGAAGATAAGACAACGCCCTGGCAACATCAATCGCAACCTTATACCTCGTGTTCCATGGCAAACACCCACTTTTACGTGCACGGTTTTCCCTTGGGGGAAAGATCCAACAATCCAAAGATCCGTTCGGGATGTACTCATAAACAAGGTACCTAGGCGCTGTTGGGGCGTTACAGTAACCAAACATGCGCACGAGGTTGACATGGTGCACGCTAGCAATGGCTGCAACTTCTGATCTGAACTCCTTCTCCCCACGCTCCTCTCCATCGATCCGTTTCACTGCAACCGAAGTTCCATCGCTGAGAATGCCTTTGAAGACCACAGCTGAAGACCCTCTTCCCAACAGTGATTGAAACCCATCCGTTGCTTCCTCAAGCTCCTTGTAACGAAACTTCGTGGGAACCCCAGCAACCTTTCTTAAGAAACTGTACTCTATTCGAAGCTCTCGCCCTTCCGTCTTCAACTGTGACTCCAACAACCTCCTCCTGCAGTTGTAACGGTGCCTTATGAGTGAACATGAAAAGACTGCGATGATGACAGCAATAGAAGCGCCACATACGAGGAAGAAGGCATGTGAAAGCTTCAAGGAGACGCGTGCAACGATGATGAATATGATCAGTGCAATCACTGATATCAAAGAGATTATGTTGGCTTTTCTGTCCTCCATTAGAACTTCATTATTTTTTGGTGAAGGAGTAAGTAAGCCAACGCCAAAGGGTCTCTTTATGGTTCCAGTTTGGTATTCTGAGAAGTCTAAGGAGGTCGGTTTAGGTTGTGATGACGGCAAGAAAAAAAGGTGTAACTTGTGTTTAAATAAATCCAACTATTTCATTAGTTTTAGTGAGGGACCATTTTTAACGTGGAAAACAAAGAGCTTAGACCATTTATTTATTTATAACCAAGAAATTTAATTAAAACCAACACAAGTCTCACTTGTATAGGGTGAAGACCGTTGAAAAATCTAGCCATTGTAGTTTTCAGAATTCTTCTGTGAAGCGCGGATTTTGATTTGGTCAATGCTTGAGTTCCCCAACTCCAATGGCAACATATGTAGTGACAAAGGGAAATGAAGAATGAGCAAGTTGAGGTTTAATTTCGCCACTTGAAGCGTGTTGGGAAGTAAATGCAAAACTTGTTGTTCTGCTGTTTCTCTCTCTTCCACAGAATTTATCACACTTCTCCAACTGCTCTTTAGAATACTTCAATGCTGGAGGAGAGAGAGGAGGGTTTCTCTACCCTGTGGTTGTTCATAACATGGCCCTCCAACCATGTGGAATTCAATCACAAACCTCTTTTTCTCACTCCTCTCATTTTGGGATGCCAAGTTCATCTCTCTTCAGTGGGACATCATTTCTTTAAATGTTGTTTTCTTATTTAATATATTCACTTTTAACAATGTGTCCCAAAATCTTATAATTAACATCTATTTCATTAATTAATCCTTAATTTTAAATATTAAATCACTCTAATTTCATTCATATTTTAACACGTGCACAAATTTGGGAACATTCAAAAATTAGAATAAAAAAGTCTTTAAAT
>Ga0123342_1004755_pt1 | contig 20403 bp, 13 predicted proteins | sample Turbeawhitnodule_FD_89960 | JGI IMG/M metagenome (GOLD analysis project Ga0123342, IMG submission 89960) | Root nodule microbial communities of legume samples collected from Mexico - Turtle bean Mexico white nodule | ecosystem: Host-associated > Plants > Roots > Nodule | place: Mexico: Nepantla... | reverse complement strand
AAATGGTAATTAGCATTGCTCTACCATAAATGTAGGTAGTGATCCTTCTTCCCTTCTTGATAGTAGTTTCATGGACCTTTAATTGCTTCTCAAAATCTTCAAAGATTAAATCAATACAATGGGTAGCACATGGAGTCCAATATAAGTGCTCCCTTTTTTGCATCAACAATTCTCCAGTTGCCTTGAAATCTACAGCATTATCAGTAACTATTTGCACTACGTTTTCCTCACCAACAAATTATACTGCATCATCCAACATTTTAAATACTTTTTATGCAGTTTTTTAGATGTTATAGGTATCTAATGAATAGAGAAACACAGTTCTTTTAGGATTGTTCACCAAAAAATTACAAATTGAACGTATTTTCTTGTCTATCCATCCATCAAACATAATGGTACAACCTATTCTCTTCCAATCTTCCTTATACTCTTCAAGTTCTATATCAATTGTGTCCACAACTTGCTTCAGAAGCTTCTCTCTAATATCATGATATGTTGGAGGTTTATAGCCAACACCACATCTATTAATCATGTCACATATCTTTGCAAAAGTTGGATTTCTAATAACATTGAATGGGATGGCACTTGTGTAGAAAAATTCAGCAATTTGAGCATCAATTTTTTTCCTTATCACCTCTCTTGTATATTTGATTCAGAGTAGCTTGAGCATTATCAGGAGATGTAGATTTACTTTTAAACATCATGCTAGTGATACTTTCACTCTCTTCCTCACCATCAGTTTGTCCAAAACTATTGAACTTTCTTTTCTTCAATGAGGCATCTTTAGCTTCCGAGCCAACTTTCAACATTAAAACTTTGATTTCTTCTGGTACTGATACACAAGGTTCAGAGTCATATCTTGTTCCAGCAAGATGATGTTTGAATCTAAAAATTCCTCCATTAAATATTTTTTAGCAATAATAACATTTCATTTTTTTCCCTTCCCTAAAGCATCAGTTTCATGCTTCCATCCAATATTTGTTCTATTTCCTGCAACATTCTTACTTCTATGTGGTAGTGGTGGAAATGTTGAATTTGAATCACTTCCAAACATCTTACAATGTGCAAAAAAAAATTAAACAAAATAATCAATTAGGCAAAATTTTAAAAAAATTCCAATCTGCCCTAAAATTAAAAAAAAAACAAATATGCCCAAAAAGCTAAAAAAAATCAATTTGTCCTAAATCCAATCACCAAAAACCCCAACCCTTTTTTTAAAAGTCCCAACCTAATTTAACAAACCCTAATCAAAAACTCAACTTGTCCTAACCCTAAAAGTCATCGTAGCAGCAAGCACGACGTACCTGGTTGAGGCGACGACTGCGCGATGCATTGCGACTAGGATGCGCGACGCGATGTGGTGCAGCGAGGATGTGCAGCGCGACAAGCTGCACGATGCTACGGGCGGCGCGGTGCAGTGTGACGAGATGCTTAGACGATGGTGGCAGAGAAGAAGATGGCATAGTGAGAAGAATGGAGCCAGGTTAAAAAAACCTAAAAACTAACCTAATCAGAATAAAACGCATCGTTTTGGGTTTTTTTGTGCAACTCGGTGACTCGACCTTAGACTCACGAGTTTGGCCGAGTTTGACGGAGTCAACTCTGAGTTTGCTTCCGAGTTGACTCGGCAACCTACACCTGACCCTTAAACTCGTAAGGGTTTACGAGTTAACCCTAGAGTTTGATAACCTTGGTCACTTGTTTATGGTATGTAAATATCTCTATATTGTAAATCTTATTATTCTTTTTTCTAATATATGTTGTGACCATATTTTCTTTAGAGCATTACAACCTCACCCACTTCACTAGACTCCATTGTTTGAGCGATGACCAAAGAGAATTTATTTGACATATCTCTCGCTCAATATATACATCATAGCTTGATTGAGAAGGTTTATTGCTTGAGTGTCTGCTTACTCACTCAAGCAATAATACTTCGTACCTAAGCTCACTGCAAGAAACAATTATAGTAGAGTCCTCGAAAGAGCGACGCAAAGAGCAAGAGAAACGCTACATGGGATTAATGTGGGTTTAGCGTCCCAATAGAAATGAAAGTTAATCTTGTAGTGGTTATGCATTAGAGACAGTTTTCAATGAGACATAAATTTACAAGGTAGTGTTGGCAAAGCCTACATAAAAAAAATACATTTTTTAACTATAGCGTAGGTTTGAGGGACACTAAAATGAATATAAAATTAAATAATTATTAAGAAGTAAACTTTAAGTCTAATTCAACCTCATAAAATCGGCTTATAATGTGAGGTTTGCATCCACTTATATACTATGAAATGTTCTAATCTTTAGTCGATGTGGGATCTCCAACACACCCCCCTCACGACGAGGCTACCAACTCGTGCGTGAGACTATATATTATGGGTGGTTCGATAACGGTCTAATAGCGAGTGGCTTAATAAGCCCAACAAACAATCGCTAGGATAGGCTCGAAATTACTCTGATACCATATTAAAAAGTGAACTTTAAGCCTAACTCAACCTCATAAAATCGACTTACAAGATGAGGTTTGCACCCACTTATATACTATGAAATGTATTAATCTCTAGTCGATGTGGGATCTCCAACAATAATTAAACTTGGTGTCGTCGTTGGGATCACTACGTGAGAAAGCAAATGTGAGTAAATTGTCGCCATTTGAGACACTACCTGGGAAATAACTATGATTAAAATGAACTTAAGGAGAGCGAAATGGCCACGAGGACAAAAACGATAAGTGAAATTAAGGAGAGCGAAATAGCCACGAAGAAGGCGTAGGGTTTTTGGGAGGAATTTTGAGATTATGAGTTTGAAAGTGTGAGACAAAAATGAGAAATTGAAAGTGTGAGAAAATGAAAATGTGAGAAAAAAATGTTTTAATGTTTTATTTTTTTCTCATTAAATAACTTAGCGTGGGCTAAGGTGACAATAAACGTCCACATCACCTTAGTGTCACATTGACCTACGCTAAATGTAATAAAATATTAATTTGCATCCACTTTGTGTCCCCATTCTCGACGGAGTATCATTTTGCAACTTATTTTTTTATTGCATCTACTTTGTGTCTCCATTTTATACGCTAACTTATTATTATTATTTTAACAATTTTTAACTTGTATCCACTTGTGTCCCCATTCTAGACTCAACATTATTCTATCACTTAATTTTTTTTCATTGTATCTACTTTGTGTCCTCATTCTAGACGTTAACTTATTATTATTATTATTATTATTATTATTATTATTATTTTAATATTTTTTTAGTGTGAGTTAAAGGTCTCCATTGTGAACACAATATTTGACATTTACTTTTGTGTCCAACTTGAGTAGAATTCACCCATGCTAGTGACTTCTTTTTTTATATCCCTCACTTTCTCTTGGCAACTAAAATGGATTTTTCTTATAGTGGTTGATAGTCCTCATTTGAGCATCACTTGAGGGATAACTTGACGCTGAAGCAAAATATATAGAAACAACAATCTTCATATATTTTCAAAACATATTTTCAAGAAATCTCTAACCAGTTTATCTACTCCAAGAAATCTCTAACCAGTTTATCTACTCCAAGAAGCTTAAAATGCATATTTTCACTCCTATAATAAACATTTTGCCTACTATAACTAGTTTTTTATTTTATTTTGGCCATTTAAATCAAGTTCAAAACCACAACTTAGGAAACCAAAGTCTTTTCAAACATTTCAATATACAATCTCGATAAATCCAATACTAATAACATTCAACAACCTTTCTACAATCATAATAAAATTCAGTTATAATTCAAAATAGTCTCCATTAATTGGCATATTCTTATTTTTTTAGCAATAAAAAAAGAGAAATTGAAATTGTACTACACTCTCAAGAACCTAATAATGAGATATAATAACATTTTTTAACTAACAGAACTAGTGAACTTGTGAGATACTGTTATGCATAAAGTGAACAAAATTAATGATAAATGGTTTAAAACAAATGAAGACTTATTTAAATTGAATTTTGATCAATGGTAAAAGTGTTTGGAAAAGAATAAAAATAACTTCGAAATTTTAAAGAGATAGTAAAAGAAAAAAAAAAGAATTAAGGGATAAAGAACAACACAAAAAGGGGAAAAAATAAAAGAAGGAAGTAGGAAACTTTTCATAATATACCTATTAAAGTAAAAGAAAAGAAATAATAATTCTTTTTGTAATATTTTGTAAATTGAGATAATATTTTTTCTTAAGAAAATTTAGTTTAATGACAAGAAACAAAACGAAATAAAAAAAAAGGAAAATATTGTTGTGCGAGCATTTATTGATTCCTTTTATATTTAGTTATATTTATATGATGATACGAAAATTCAAATAATTTTAGTATAACATTCTCACAATGGTATTCAAATACATGTTTATATTAAATTTTTTCATTAATAAATTAAATGTCAAAACTGAAAATATAACTTTTTGGAATAGGGTGTCTCAACCAAAAAGAAATAAACAACTCCCAATCGAAATATATATCACATTATTCTCAAATAAAATAGGTCCACAACAAAGAAGAAAGATTATTAAGGTATAACTACGAATTAGACAAAAATAAGACAAGACCCAAGGTACAAATATTAAAAAAATATCAACTAATTAATTTTCACAAATACAAATTTAAAATAATATTTATATAAACAATACTTTTTAAATCAAAATTAAACAATAATATAATTTTTACATTATTAATTAGTATATCTAGATTAAATTCATATAAATTTGGACTGCACGATGCAACTGTTATTTTCCTATGTTTTGTCATTATTTTCCCTATGTAAACGTTGTGAAAGTGAAATTGTTACTATCTTTTTTATAAAGCTTCAATAATTGAGCAATGATTGTGAGAATACTGATGAAAACGACACATTTTTGTGCTAAAAATATTAGTCACTTTTTCTCTCTCATTGTACTAAACGACATTATTAGTGAGAGATGTGACAGAGAAAGGTATGATGTGGAAAATCAGACACTGTAACAAAGAATTTACGGTAATAACATGTTTCTATAAAAACTATTTATTAAATTATAACTAAGTTATATAATGCTAAAAGTTTAAGTTATCATTTATTTTACAACACTGAATTATTTATTTATTCACATTTTTATTCTCGTATATATACAACATATAATTATTTTTTAATGCATTTTTCCAAGAAGATAAGTGATTTAATTATGATAGTAGTAAGAAAAAGTGTAGGCAAACCTTTAAATTATTTATAATCTTGGAATATTTCCTAAAACATTACTCTTGGAAAATGTACACAGTTATATATAGTTGTAAATATGTAATGTACTTAAACATTCACTCATAATAGTATTTTAATAATATAAAGTTATATTATAATTAGATTCATTGTCTTAAAAACACATATTAGGAAATATTACTGATCCAGCGAATATGAAAAGTTCTATTCTTATAAATGGTAAGTAATTCCTCTTTTAATTTTGAAAAATAAGTACTTAGAAAAAGGATAATATTTTAAAAAAATATGACTGTTATGAATATTTTTGTTATATTATGAATTATTTTTTATGATTATTTATTAATATTATTTATAAACTATTTTACAAATTTTATTAATAATAAAAATTATTTCAGACAATTAATTATTTTAGTTTCTAAAATTAATTTATATAATGAGATTTTTTAATGATATATGATTATTCTTAATTTAATATTTAATTTTCTTGTCATAGTTATGAACTTATCCAATCTTGAAAACTTAAATTTTTAGCTCTTTATATTAAAAAAATAATTATTTAATTAGGATATTAGATGTTGAAACATTTAGATGCAATAGGTCTCAATGATGTCATTAAAAAAGAAATTATGTATTTGAATAAATTAAGACTAAATTTATGATTTTTCTTTGTCACCACCTTCCTGAAGGGTTAAAATTTGAATATATTCTTATTTTATGGAGAAATTTAAAAGAAAGATAGGACCACCAAGAAACTATAATTCTGCCAAAAGCTCGTTAAGTTTGGATGCATTTATTGTTGCAGTAGGACTTTAAAACTATTAGTGAATATAATTCTACAATGTTTAGAATTACCTTCTATAATTAAAAATTTATAGAAGAAAAAAATAATAATGAAGATATGTTAGAGAAGACATTCTCCACTTTCATGCAACTAATTTGCTCCTATAACAATATCGTAAAAAACGTTTTAAATAATATTTAAATTAATTTTATATATTTTTATGATTGAACAAAATAATTAATTTTAAATGAAAAGTCATTATGCATGTATCATTAGTTTTGCTCCATTCTTATAAGTGAATGTAGATTATCTCATTTTGATCCTCATATAAATATGAACTAGAAGTTTAAAAGATAATTTATCTATAAAGATTAAAAAATCAATGACAAGATCAGTTTGATGACATAAAAATGATAACTAAATAACATATTCCAATTGTTAATGTCTGAATAGACTTATCACTTGGACAATCTAATATAACAAACAAGTCAAGGAACTTAAAAGTAAGAAGATTCAATTAAGGAGTTGAAAGTTTCAAATGATTCATTTGATGAGGTGGAAATTCCAAACGATTCCTTGAACATAAGATATGATTTGGAGAACTTTTAATACCTTAAAATTGTTGAAAATGATGACGTTATTGTTGGATAAAATAAAATAGCATGGATCCAAAATAAAGTCATTGTTGAATAACACAAATAATGGAGAACTACAATGTCCATTGGAGATTGTCAACAAATAAATGTTGACCAAAATGGAAATTGTAATTAAAGTAGAATTTGATTTGTTTATTAAGCAAAAGATTTTTGAACTTGCAAGAAACCTAAGGATGTAAAAACTAATTGGGTATAGATGGGCTTTGTGCAAAAATCAAATGAGAACGGTCAAATTCTTATATATAAAACACGATTAGTTGTTCAATGTTTTTCACAAAAACTTGGCATTACTTTTAAAGAGACATATTCACTTATATTGGATGCAATTTTGATATTTGATTACTCTAGTTGCAAAGAAATGTTCGAATTTACATTGAATGGATGTTGTCACGACCTAATTATACGACTATCTTGAAAATGACATTGAAATGAAATCTATTGAAGGATTTAATTTATTCAACAATGCAAATTTTGAAAGGATTATTTAATCAAATTGAACAAGTTCCTTTATGGATTAAAGTAATTTGGACGCATTTCTTATAATCACTTCATTGAGCATTTGTCCTTATATTTATGTGAAAATATCAAAAAATCAATTTATCATAATTGTTATTTTTGTAGATGACATAAACATTATTGGAACTCCTATAGAGTTTACAAAGACAATTGATTACTTAAAGAAATAATTTGAGTTGAAAGACATGGGAAGGAATTTATTTATTTGAGATTACAAATTGAGTATTTAAATAAAGGTAATTCCATATATCAAGAGATTTACATAACACAAAGTGTTTAAGCATTCCTACAAAGATGAATTATATCCATTATGCACTTCAATTATTGTAAAGTCTCTAAATGTAGATAAAGATTCCTTTGGACCTTAAAAGAAGGATGAAGAACTTTTTGGTTCCAAAGTATCATATCTTAGTGTTATTGGAGCACAAATGTATCTTGCTTACTATACTCAACCTGATATAACATTTGTTGTAAATTTTTTAACAAGATATAATTTTTCACCTACAATAAGATATTGGATTAGGATAAATCATATGTTTTGTTATCTTAAGGATACTATGAATATAAACTTGTTTTATTCAAATATTTCAAAATCATATTTAATTGGTTATATAAATACAAATTATTTAACAGATTCTCGTAATGATCAATCACTAATACGATATTTATTCACATGTGGTGACATAATTTCATGACGATCTATGAAACAAACCATAATAACAACATTTTCTAATCATGTAAGAATTTTATTATTACATGAGGCAAGTCAAGAATATGTTTAGTTGATATTTGTAATTGAACATATGTAAGAATATTCTTAGATAAAATGATATCAATATTGTATATGAAGACTAACCATATTGTTCAATTGAAAAAATTATATACTAAAGAGTATACAACTAACCATATTCTTCCAGATTATTTTTAATTAGTGATCTTCATAAGAATGTTATAGAGGGTTTGCTCATGTGAAAATCTAGCAAATTTATTTACAAAATATTTTTCAAAAAAAACCTTTGAGCAACTGGTCACATCATTGGACTTTGTTATCTTAATGATGATAGTTTACAAGTTACGGAAGAATAAATAACACATTTATTGAAGAAAGATATACTCTTTTTTCTTCACTATTTTTTTTATCTGTAGTAAGAATTTAATGAGGCACATTCTTAATGCACGTTGATGAAGGGAACTATTATGAATTATTTTTGTGGTCTTAAGTAAGGCAATTTTTCCCTCTGCTATATCAATTCCAACATACAAATCTGGTATTGAAAATGACAAAAATGTATTTTTAATGACGAAAATAACCTTATATAAAAGGAGGATGTAAATAAAAACCTTTTATCCAGAAATATTCTGGATTTTAATTTCGGAAACACATTTTTAAATTTCAGAAATTTTCATCAGAAATGTATTTTTAATTTTGTATTCTGGATTTCTTTTCCAGAATGTTTTTTTTTAAAATTTTATTTATTATTCTGGATTTCCAAATTCAAAATAAGGGTAATTTTAGAAATTTGAAAAATGACAAGGTGCAGGTTAAAATTGCAGGAAGAAATTGCACTTAGATAATTTGTAAAGTTGTAATTTTTGAGTCTTTTGGTAGTTATACTACAATACACCAGGGCCTTAAGGTTTCTTTATCTTTATGTTGTGACGTTCAAAAAGCATTTTGGTGCCTATCCATTTACTAAGATATATTATCTTATAATCTTACGTTCATCCCTGGCACGATTTACATGACATATTATATATATATATATAACATCAATTTTATTCTTTGCTAATAAAATATCAAATAACTTCATATTAATATGAAATTTGGTATTTTAGTTTGAGTTCTGAAAAATATAATTCAATTAAAAAATATGAAACGATGTAGTTAATGATACATGTTATAGGAGTGTATTTTAATTTCTCGAAGTAAACAAATTAAACTCCAATTACAATAATGATTTCTTAAATGCGAAAATAAATTACCTTCAATTTTGCTGGAGCTGCTATAATAGTAAATTACACAGCCAAATAAATGTAATATCACACTATGGTGTTGATAAAATTCCACTAGTTTTCACAATCCACATAAAACATGCAGCTGAGTGCAATGTCTCCAAGTACACATTGCTAAGGATTCTAAATGCAAAATTGTATAAATATTTACGTACTAGTATAGTAGAGTCTAGTAGTATACCTTATTACAACATCTACGTACGGAGAAGGCAACTAAGATTAAGGTATGGTAAGGGGTTGGGATTGGCACTATTATATGAAAAAGATAAAAAAAAATTCAGAGACCCCTTTTTGCTTTGAGTAAGGTCTCTATTGATAAAGAATATAGGTGATGTTAGGATCTAAAATGTGGATTTTATTTCCACAGCTTTACATAGTTGTCAAAACTTGCAGAGGCAACCATTCCAGTGACAGAAGACTGAGCCATGCAAGATACTACATTTTCATGTGCAAGGATTGTCATGCTTTTGTTCTCGCTCATGTTCCATAACTCTAAGCACTGCAAGACCACAAGGAAAAAATATATATTAGTAAATTAGCCGCTGATTAACACATTATGATTGAAGACCAATGTTAATTATCACAGTAAATGAGAAGTGTGGTTACACGTCTAACAAAACTTCTCAAGGTAAACCTTTTCTCTTTTTTTTTTTTACTTCTAATCATTTGAGACTAAAAAAACATATTTTCAGGATTTAGCTGCCCTGAGAAATGATGTTATAGCTGGTGCATGGAAGACATATGACTCAATTTAAGGAAGTGAAGGGAACGAAACCAGAAGATTTAGTGTTAATGATGTGATTATAAGAGTCAGAGGAAGACAAAGAAAGTTTGGAACTATGAAGACCATAAATAAATGGATTTATTGAATTTCTGGCTTTTGATGGAGCCTAATGATATTTTTGTTATCCATGAGGCCAAACCCAGTGTAGTGGGATGTTTTTCCATGGTCTGATGCATTCAAGTCCAAAAGAATGGTTTTTGAATCCATGTGTTTATTACAAGTTGCAACAGGTAATGAACAAAAGCTTACCGAATATCCTCCAATCACCAACAAAGTTGAATAACTTGGATGAAAAACACAGGAATGAAATTGGCTTCCAGTGGAGGTGATCTCTTGAATGCATTCTCCTGAGTTCAAACTCCAAATCTTTACCATATTAAGACTCACAGATGCCAAGGCTTCACCATTCCCATCCCAGCAAATATAGTTCACTGGTTCAGGATGACCCTACAAAGACAAAATGATTTAATTCAAACTACAAAAATCCATCAAAGATGCAAACTTCCAAATAAGATCGTAATGTTCCATAACAAATCTTCAGTTCCTCCAACAAATTATTGCGTCTCATCTGCTTTCTGATTTTCCAAGTAAATTTTTTTCATCTATACTGTAAAATAGATAATTATAACTGACGACCATAAAAATAGAAAGAGGAGAAGAGAGAAAATAGAACAAACTCCATCAAATAATTAGATATTAGCATATGAAACTTGTATAACATAAGCAACCCTTAATTTATTAAGGATGGGTTTAAAATTCATCCCTTTGTGATTATACAATTTGAATAATCTTTGTTTAAAACAGATTACATTACAATACTACATTATAGATACGCAAGCAAATATGCATATAGATTTTACCTGCAGGGAGTACATTTTTGTGTCAGTTTCAACATCAAAAATTGACACTCCTTTATCAGAAGGTGCTGCTAGGAACTGCCCCAATCTAGGCTGAAACCTCACTTGTGTATTACCTCCCTAAACAATGGTGAGAAAAATATCAGAGACACGTCACAAAATATTCAGAGGAAATGGTAAAATGTGTTTACTCAACAAAAATATTAAGAGCAAATGATATAATGCGTTTACTCAACAAAAATATTCAGAGGAAATGATATAATGCATTTACTCAACAAACCTTAGTTACACGGGAGCAGTTGGGCGAATTAATATTCCAATACCGAATTTCATTTTCTCCATCACAGAAACAGAAAAGTTCAGTCTTCTTAGGATGGAAATCAAGAGACATTATAGCTGAAGAGTGCCCACTATATTCTTGTACACAACGGGTAGGCTGTGCATTGAAAGAAAGAAAGAAAATAGTTAATTGCAGCTAGTAGAATATAAATTGCAAACGCAAGGAACAAGGCCTGAAGCAGCTAGAATATAGTTACAAGTTTTAAAAATCCTATGTATAAGCTACACATAATTTATAGTAAAACAGGAAAAAGTCCATTACATTGGTTGTGTCCCATAACCGCACAGATTTATCCATTGAGGCAGTTGCCAACTGAAGTGAATTTGGTCTAAAACGGACATCTGTAATAACTGCTTTGTGTTCTGCAGGACTGTTCTCTGTCTGTAAAGTGTCCATGCTCCAGAAGACAACCTAATGAATACATCCCCACATAAAAGAAACATAGAATGAATATTTTGCTCACAGCAGTTGTTTGGAAATTAGCCAAATAGTAGAGACCAATCAGCATAATCCTATTATCTATATAATAGAAAAAGATAATTCACAAGAAAAAAAATTATAATATTCACCACCAAATGTTCCTTGAATGAGGCACACGCACACTATCATTATTATTCAAGTGAATTTACCTTCATGTCATCTCCAGCACTGGCAAGCCACTTTCCATCAGAAGAAAAGTGACAACAAGTAACCTTGCTGTTCCTTGATCTAATGCTACCAAATTCTGCAAAGGTGAAACCTGAAATGAAAAATGAAGTTAGTGATACTTTCCAGTAATACTTAGATAGAGAAGAGAGCCATATATAAAGATTACCTTTTGAAGACTCTTTCTGTTGCTCGGCCGGGCTTTGTTTCACTGCTCCATAGAGATTTCCACCATCTCCGCCATCATTTGATAGAAAGGATTCTACATTATCATCTAAGGCATCAACATCTCCAAATCGTTCCATGTCCTCCTGGTTTATGAAACGATAGTGTCCAGAGCTCAAAAAAGTCAAGCTTATTAACTCAGTATCGCAAAACGTGGACACTCGTATTCTCATCAAGATTAATGGTTATTGTGACAGTATATAAACAGTGTTCTAGTTAGTTTCGGTTCTGTGCAACTGATAACAACAAAATAACAACTAATGACAGCTATTAATATATTAGAATCTGATTGGAAGTTATGATCCAGTTAATTCTGCAATAACTTGATGTATCTTAGTCTACTAATAGATTCTACTTCTTTTACTCATGTGATTGACTAATAACAAAACATCATGCAGATTTTCCTTTCTCTCTCTCTCTCTCTGAACTGTTTTTATATTCTACTTGTTTGCTGCAATCTCAATAGCTAGCTAAATAGAAGTTTTCAACGTATTACTACTGAAATAAACAAATGTAATGATAGGTCAGAGAGCTGCAAGTACAAAGTAAAAACATATGCCATACAGGTCAACAATCAAGATAAGCACAACAAATGTGAAAAGAATACATAATTTATATGATCACACAAACACATAAATAAACTAAAATTATTGACAAAACTTACCAGTAAATTTGACGATGATGCAAGGCCTCCTGTTGCCTCTGTACCATACATCAGCATGCTCTTTTGCACATTGTTAACATGCTGCATGTTGTTTGCTGTATTTAATCCATCACCAGGTGTATGAGTTGATGGTGGTGAATTAGGTGAAGGAACAGCAGTGTTACCAGTACCAGTGCTATTGGCAGCTCCAGAATGTTGTTTTCTTTTTCTGTTATTCTGATGTCAAAGCAGAAACACTATGTTAATTAGCTTTAAAATTGAGACAAATTTTGGGTGGGACAGTTGGTCAAATTCCACATAAGAAAAAAGTAAGACATTAAGCACAACCTGCTGCAGTTGATGTTGCTGTAATTGTTCCTGCTGTTGAGATAATGAATGTTGTGACTGAGCCATCTTCATCTGCCACATCCATTAAAGATAAAACCAAAAGGGAATATTAAAATTGATCTTCAATTGTGTACTCAGTTTCCATTTGTATTATACAAGGCAAATACAATATAAAACATTGATTATGTTGGAAAGAGTTATAGTGAAGTCATTAGGAATGATGTATCAATCTAAAGATTGGAATCATATGAAATATTTTAATTTTTTATTATGGCTTTTAAGAATAAGATGTACTAATTCCTCTATTTGTTTATGTCTAGTGGGATAAGGCTATGTTTTTGCATGTATAGAACTATCAACTACCAAGGAAGCTTCCACTCAAGCAATTCTTAGAACTTCAGTTTAATTTTTGCAAGTCTATTCTTAAAAGTTTTCCACAAGTGCTGCACATTGAATTGAAAAATATTATACATGTTAACCAAATATTGATGTTTTAAATTCTAATTGACATTTTAAATTTTTTTAAAAAGCTAGTCCAACCTTAGGTGAATCAGACTGCATTTGGGAGCAAATAGATCCATCATTTCTGCTAGACTGACCATCCTTTGCACTTAAGCTACCTCGAGGAAGACCAGAAAGCCTACGAGGATCCATGTCACCATAACTAGAATTTCCAAGGTTATTCTGTGTCAAGACATGTTGCTGTTGTGATGACATAACAAATTGGTTCGGGGTTGTCAAATTGGGCTTTGGAACTTGTACACCCAAATTAGGCCTTAGTTGATCAATTCCCTGTAAAGGAAATAATTGGTCTATAATTCCACTCTCAAGGAGTTCAACAGATAAAGAGAAACAGCATTTATGAAGATACCATTCAACTTACAGATGCTAGAGGCCAACCCTTCAATGGAAGACCTGTAACTCCTTGATTTAATCCTGAAAGATAATTTAATAAACAAAATCATAACAGTCAATAGAAAGATTCCACCATGTCTATATTCTGCACTGTATATGGAAGACAAATTTAAGTAGCAGTATCTAACAAGGCCATGAGGAATATCTCTGCAAGGGATTAATATTGAAACTACAAATAAAACCCACACTACCTATGCATGGTTGAATCCATTGCAAGGTTAAAAAGCTTACATTTCCAATGAAGAATTTCTTTCATCACTAAAGAAGATAATTGGGTATCATAATTTTAAACTTGAGAAAAACGATTATTAAGGAAAACAACAGGAAAGAAAAGTATCTTTCATTTTTCACCACTGAAAACATGTCACATGATGCAGCAGCACCGTGGCCTTCTAAACCACAGCAATGCATAGAAGAAAAAGAGAGTGATGATGAAGACAGAGAAAGGACTGGAACACAGAAAGTTAATTATGAAGACGGAAAGTTAATATTATTCATACATAGTCATTAAGGTAGAAATTTGATGTAACAACATGAAGGTGGCACGTTGGTAATACCTGCATTGCCTAGCCCTGATTTTGATTGTAAAATTGCTTGCCGATAAACTGATGTATCCATAGGCACACTCTTTGGAGGGGCACCTAAATTAACTTCGGCTTTGATGTCCTGTAAATTTAATTTATCAAGGTACTTGTCACAGGTAGAAGTGAAAATAGTAGAAAAAGCACGAGAAATGGCTAACTTAGAATATGGTTGAAGTAGTTACAGTGTTCAAAGGAGTTCGCCCAGGAATTTGCTGCAATGCAGTTGACATATTCCCTGAATTTCCATGAACCAATTGGCTGAGGCAGCAAAAAGAATCCAAAACATTAGCAGCCCAATCCAAGTTGTTAAGATCCAGTTTTAAAAGTAGCACTCTAACCCACAGTAACCAAAAACTTAAGTAAATTTATTTACCTTTGATGACTAGCTGCTGATTTGAGTAAGGCCATCCTATTAGCATCCATAAGAGTTGGAGATGCCTCTGAATCCATTGGTTGGGGGTGTTTCATTCGATCTTCATACATTTTCATTGCCAACACACTTGCTGGTTGCTGCCCCAACATTCCTTCCGTGTTCATAGCATTTATGGAACTACCAAGGGCAGGATGATTAGGATCTCTTCGCTGTAACTGTGCATTGCGTTGCTGCATTAGTTGCATTTGCTGCATTTGAAGTTGTTGTTCTTTAGCTTTTGTTTGCTGTGTCTACCAACATGCAAATATATATTCAGTTTGCTAACAATAATAACTAAGGAACAGAAAAAACATAGATTCAACATGATAAGACCACCTCAATGTAAGCCGCAGCAGCCTCAGAATGTTTCTCATTTGTCCTTGAGATGAAGATGTCCCAAAAGACAGACCACCACTCGTAAAGAAATCCTCCAGGTGCATCAATAGCTGTCAAGGACCAAACAATACAACTCAAACATACACTCCATTGTTCCACTGCCTTCAACATATATACTATCATTAACTAACAATAATGTCCCCTGTGTTTGAACAACAACGTTTAAACAAAGCTGAGATTTTCCAAGGTAAGAGAAAGGAAAAAGCACAAGCTCAAAGGATAAGTTGATCTACGAGAGAAACCAATTCTCTACTGTTCTCGACAAGGAGGAAGAAAAAAAATGAGAAAGAAAGAAATAGGAAAGGTGTAAATAAAAGGGGAATAGAGTAGAAAAAGCCCTTGTTTGGATCGATAGAAATAAAAACAAAAAGTGAAAAATTTTCTCCCTAACTTTTTAGATAAGTGAAAAGAAATGTATAAATGATATAAAAAACTAAACAAATTAAAAAATTCTTTAAATGAATGTAAGTAAAATACACTATCAATATATAATTTTTGTACACTATCAACTCATCTTAGATTGTAATATTATTGAAAATCATTGTCTATTATGATAATTACCTTCTTGTTCTTTACCAATCCTCCCCAGGATACAACCCTGGTAAGATTACTATTGGCCACAGCATTTTCCTTCCATGTATAGAACACAATTCTTCAATGTTATCAAATTGATATTTGAATCAAGAATTGCAAAACAATTTTTTGAATCACAATTCATGATTTTGTATCGAATTGTATGATACGAAATTACATAGATTAATTCATGTATAATAAGATACAAAGTAATTTAAGATTTATCTTGTGATACATATAAGTAGAGATAACAAAACGTACCAAATCATAGGATTCTATTAAATATGCAATTCATACCCAAAACTCAAATTTGGACCATTGGATAACCTGGAACAACCCCACAGTAATTAATCTAAGTCCCAGTGACTATGATAACTACTTTAAAATTCATACTTAAGATGATATCTTACTAGATGATAGTATAAATTTTTGTACCGTATATCAAAAGTAAACTCTTAATAATATTATCTTTTTCTTGATATAAAATTATTTTATATGTTAATGTTATAAACGTTATTAAATTTTTCAAACATTTAAAAGCAAAAAGAAAAATAATGCACTGCCCCTTCTTCCTTCCCATTTCGCAGTAGTTATTGGAGAAATTCTTCTTGATGTGGCCCCACTCCAAAATTTCTCTTTGCCCTGTATTTACAAATCCAATATATTTCCTTTTCCCCTAGTTTCCCACAAACAAACACACCGTACATGTTTAACAAAGAAACCCAACCCCTAAAGCAATGAAATATAGACTAATAATAAACTATCCCCCCAAAAACAAGACAAACATTTTGACCCAATTCATACAATGACCATGGTGGTAAGGCAAAACATTAACATTGTAAAAAATAATCAGCAATCTTACCTACTGGATCCGTGGCAACTTTTCCTTCTGCGACAAAAGCTTTCGCAGTGGCATGTAATTTTCTTTTCATTAAATAATCATAAATATAAACATCAAGCCTGCAGAATAACATAAGAAAAAAATAGGGAAGCAAATAAACAAACAAGTCAGGATCAAAGCATAAAATGGAGAAATAATAATAATTATAATTATAATTAAACAAAAACAGGGCAAGAATAAAGCAAGAGACAACATACATTTTATCAGCTTCCCAATTACTCTGATTCTGAGCCATAGTAGGCTTCATCAGGACAAACCCAATTCCAAGAGACTAGAGATCTTCTCTGTAAAGAAGGAAAACTTAATTTAGGGAACCTTAAATATAAAAATAACTCATAATACAAGCAATCACGCTCCATTCATTTTTTCCTTGTTCAATTCAACCTTCTAAATGCCACCGTGAATTGAACTCTCAATTGTTGACAATTTTTATTTCCTTTCCTTCTAATTCCCTCTTATTCTCAAAAACGGCACAGACCAAAGAAAAGTCCGCAGTCAAATTCAACTCTCCCAATTGAACCAGAAAGAGATAAAAGGAGCATACCAGTCTCTCGGATCAAAGCTTAAACCACCGCCCCAGAAGTTATCCACGACACAAAAACCTGTCACGAGCAAGGAAAATTCAGAATTGAGCGAAAATAAAAGGCATGACGCAATTCAATTCAAGGGTGACCCATAAAAAAACACGTATTTTTATTAATTTATTTCACGTTCTTGCAACCTTGAGACGGTGTTGGACTGAAACAAGACTGATCAGAACCTCTTACAGGAACGCGCGCAGAGGATAAGCTTGTGTGAGCCCAGAAAATCTTGGATTTTTGTGGAGAATAAACGCAGAAAAAAAAAGGAAAAAAGAGAAAAGAGAAAAGCGTGGAACTTGTTTGAGTGTGAGTGAAGTGCAACAACCACGCTTGAGTTTCGCACAAGTGGAGTGAGCATCGATGAAGAGATGAGAGATATTTATTAGAAGGTGGAAAGTTAGGTTATTTTTTAAATATTTGTACTACATACACAACAAATGTAAATTTATCATTTACATCTCTATCTATCTATAGTACTTTTTTATTTTATCATTTATATATTAAAAATTAAATAACTCTTACACATTTATATATAAAAAATTATTATTTACACATTTATATTATTACTATAAATTTATAGTTCATTTAATAAATATACATATATATTAGAAAATAAATAAAAAAATGACTACAGTTACTTATGTATTGTAACACGACAAAAATACATCTAATTATTACAATACAAATCCTACATGTTTATATACAAGTTTAGAGTTTTTCAAAACATTCATAATATATGATTAGGACTTCAAAATTTCAAATATTTATAATATAAGGTTCAAAACAATACTCTAAAGCCTTTCAAGCTCTCCTGCACCTGTATGATCATCATCTACTCGTGTACATAGTACCGTTATCGCAATTCAAACACAACAAGAAAAGTAAGGGTAAGTTAGTCCATTCAATCAAAAGAGTAAACCAAATTACATGGATCAATTTCTCAATCACAATCATTGGATTTCATTTCAATCCTAGTACTTTGATTTCATTTCAATTACACAGACTACACATGAAGTCATGTCTTCCGGAAGATTCATTAAGTATGTCCCTACCAGAGACTAACACCTAATCCATACATCAAGGATCAAGGTAAGTTCAAACATCGAATATTGAATGTCTACAGCAGGATCCGGTTGCATGAACTCCCTCATTAACTTCTCACCACCTGATTTCTTAGTTTATATGACTTAGATTATCAGTGAAACTAGAGGATCTCTGTTAAGCATAGACTTTTCATACTTAATGTCATCAAACAACAACTCGTATATTATCCCAAATGTATGACATCAATTTCATACAATTCTCATCATTAATATATAATACATATCATTCAATCACATAACATTTAAAAATTCATACCATTCAAGAACTTTTCCAACATAAAAAACAATATTTAACTTTCAAACTATTAAAATATAATATATATACATGTTCACACAACATAAAATCAATTTTATCAAATAACATGCCTGCAAGAGAAGTTGAAACTTGGGACCACGTCCCTTCCACATTCAAATCTTCTAGCTTAGGGTACTATTAAAAATTAAAGTTAGCTTCCCTTACCTGAAATTTCTTATTCTGATGGAAATTCTACATCAAACAGGGGCATCACTCCAAAATTTAGGAACCTAAAGCAAGTTATCCAAACATTGCCAAATTTTAGTATGAGCTTAATCAAGTTCAGAGATACATTTTTCTCAACTGACCCCACTAAGATTGATGACTAGGTCATAGAGAAAAACAAATAATAAGGGATCTTTATAGTAAAAATAAACTTACTCTGTTTGAAAATCTGATCGGGTAGAAATGTACCCTAACTCCTCAGCTACAACATGGTGTGATCAGATTTTGTAATAGATGAGTTATGGGGGAGAAATTGAAGAGAGAAAGGAGAGAAGAGAAATTGGGAAAGAGAGAAAGAAAGTTACGTAAAGGAGGGGGATTTTGCTCGGCTTCTTTTCTTCTACTTTTTGTTTACGTTGTTACATTATCCCCACCTTCAAAAAATTTGTCCTCGAAAATTAGCTTACCAAGAAATATTAGGATATGATTATCTTATCTTCTCTTTTATTTTTCAAGTTGAATCACATCATATGGCATTTCACAATACTTTAACTATATCGATATTTCTACCATGAAGTTACCTTACTTGAGAACCTAAAATTTTAACTAACTTTACTTTAATAAAGAGATTTTTTATTTAACTAAATTAGACTTTAGAATATATATACACGAAGGACATAATGATTGTTGGTTAACGGAAGAGATAAATAATTTTATAGGCAGTAGAACCTATTCTCTTGAGAATCTAGTAAGAACCTATGAACTTTGGAGTCATCTTCTTAGATATGATTGCTCTCCTTACACCAAGGAATGACGTAACTCTCATAAAATCATGATTATCCATAGACAAATCTAAAGGTCTTCTTTATTTATCAGCTTCAAATTTTTTCCTGATTGAAGATGTCTTTAATCATCATAGTTCTCAAAATTTGGCTCACAGTTGCTAATAACTGAAGCGATAAAAAAGAATTGCTTGACTAGCTTCCTCTTGGTGAAGATAAATGAAGGCTTCGATATCTTACTATAGACCTCTGCTTAGAACTAAGAGTAAGATCTACCACCATCTCACTCCATCCAATACCATGTGTTAAAAGATTCATTCCTAACTTTATGAAAAGGTAAGAATAACCCAAACAAACACAAATTTCCTTAACATTAGTTACAGTACCCAATATCATCTTTTCACCACTTTTGTCAAACTGAGACCTCCTATCTCACCCAATTATTGGCATTACCTCAAGCATACCATTCTCTTCCATGAATAGAACATGCATAGTCTTCATTTAACCATCCCATATTACTCATAAAGTCATTTTTCTTCATTGTATGTGACAAGTAGGTGACAAAACTCATGGGAATATTTTTCTTTAACTCTCATCCCATTTATGTCAAAACTATATTAACATACCTCCAAGTCATTATTTGTTTGGTGTTTGTTTTTTTTTTTTTTTTTTTT
>Ga0123342_1004754_pt1 | contig 20403 bp, 9 predicted proteins | sample Turbeawhitnodule_FD_89960 | JGI IMG/M metagenome (GOLD analysis project Ga0123342, IMG submission 89960) | Root nodule microbial communities of legume samples collected from Mexico - Turtle bean Mexico white nodule | ecosystem: Host-associated > Plants > Roots > Nodule | place: Mexico: Nepantla... | reverse complement strand
CTCAAGATGAGACTAGGAAGAGGAGAAGACAAGTTCTCACTACACTCAATCACCAATTTGGGAGAGTTTTGATACTACAAATTCCAATTCTGAATTATGAAGGACCCAAGCCCTCCTTTTATAAGAGCAAGGGTCGGTCATTAGCTTTAAAAGCTTGTATCCTAAGCTACTCAAAAGTCTCCTAAGCTACCGCCTCTCCTAAGCTAACGCCTAAGCTTCTAGAATTTTCTAAGCTAAAGCCTAAAGATGCTTTTACAAAATAGGTGTCTAATGTTTCCCTCTAAGCACCTTCCTAAAGACTATATATTTAAACATTCTACTTTTTATACAAGTGACACTATAAAAAGAGAAAACAATCTACCACTACTTCCTAATTCCTTAAACTTGCTCCTTGTAAGCCTTTGAGGTAAGGTACTGTCTCCTTGAGCTTCTTCAACTTCGGCCTCTACCTCCTTTTGTCCTTGATCTTCGGCCTCTATTTCCTCTTGAGCTTGATCTCCATCAATCTGGCACACTAGGGTTGTGCCTCTAGCCCCTATTTAACCTAATTTGCTAGGGTTATGTGACTTCATGCGTCGCGCTCATGGGCTTAATGATAAAAACATAAAAATAGCTCAATTAATTTGTCGCATTCTCAGTTTTGAATTTGACTTTTTTTTTTCTCTCTTTTGTGCGTTCTGGGCCTTCCAACTTTCTTCTTTTAGCATATATCATTCTTCTTTAGTCCAAATCTTCATTCTTCCTTAGAAACCTGCAATTAACAACAAATTTGGGAATAAAATGCTTTTATTCAATTAAAGATCATAAAAAATGTAAAAAGGTATAAATTCATAAATTAGGGATTATTTTATATGTAAATTAGCAATTAATACTCATAAGTTCCTATATTTTAATATGAATTATTACGGAAATTAGGCACTTATCACTCTTCCCCCTCCAAGTGGTGTGACACCTTCATCATCCTAAGCTTCTCTTTCCTTTCATCTTTTTATTTTCCATTCTTTTATGTTCTTGTGTTCATCTTTTTCTATTCAGTTTACATCTTCTTTCTTTCCCTTATATGCTATTTATTTTCGCACCTTTTCATCATGAACACCATATAATTGTGTTTTTTCTTTGTCCTCTAGAACTGAACCTTCACACTTACTTAACCACATGATTACGTTGGTGTCCAGTGGGAATCTTCTTTGGGTTTCTCACCATATTCTACTTAAAATTAAAAACCATAAACAAAGTGCAACCCATAAAATGTGCAATCTTAAAATCAACTCACATCATGTTGTGATGTAATTCTTCTTAAATGTTGACTGGAGTTTGATGGAAGGTAACATAAGACTTGTAGATTTGTGGAGGAAGCACCGAATGGTCATGGAAGTTCTTGGTTTGGGTATGAGTTTTAAAAGGTGTAAGGGTTAAGGAAGATATTAGGTCAATTTGCTTGAGTTTCTAAGAATGCAAGAAACATCATAGAAAGAGACTTGGATAAAATTTGTTGAGAATTTCATAAACATGATTTCATATATCAAGCAAGTCTGAAAATTACAAGAGGGAAGTCTCTTATTTATAATCTAAAAGACTCCTAAAAATGACTAGTGAGATCTCAAAATACTCTCCACTCCTAGCATGCCATGTGGCAATCCTATGGATATAAAACTCTCCATTCCTAACTTCTCACTTTTTACAAGAGGCTCTCCCTTCCTAACTTGCCATGTGGCAATTCTATTTACAAAAAGCTCTCCAATCATAGCTTGCCATGTGTCTTTGAGTGATTTGGAGAATCGTGGAAGGAGGCGTCTAGCTTCTTAAGGAGTCAACATGCAAAGCAAAAGGCGTCAAAGGAAGGTAGTCTTGCTTGGAGAGAATGATATTCTTATTTTAAAGTTGGCTCAAGAAATACAAAGCAAAAAAATATTATTCTATAATTTACATTTTATACAAAAAAAATTAAGGCGGATACTATTTATGAAGAATTTTTCCAAGTTAAACTTTTGCTCTTAGTTGAGAAGAATGATGACTTTAGTAAAGATGGTCCTCCATTAGACTTTCCTCCTTAGAAAAAGATATGACCTTAGATGTAACTCTTTTTGATCATTTAGCCACCATGATAAAAAATTCAGCATATTCCTCGAGGTTCAAAGATCCACATGAAGAAAATTGGAAACATGAGAAGAATACAAAGAAGTAAAAGTTTTCTTTTTTTTATTTTGAAGAAAATTTGAAACATGAGAAGAATACAAAGAAGTAAAATTTTTCTTTTTTTTTATTTTTAAAATCTTTTTTAAGATATGACGTAGGAGTATAAAAAGAAGTACCTCTCTCAAAAGAAGATTGTAACATGCGAAGAGGTTTGATTGAGAAAGATATAAGTAAGAAAAAGAAAACTGAAAGAAATGACATTTGTTTCAAGGTTAATGTGCACCTTACTTGTGATATAGTTAAGATGAATCCGAAAAGTACTTTTGTATTTTTTTCAACCTTATGATATTGCTTAATTTTTTGATTTGATTATTTTATTTCAAGAAATCTTTCCCAATATTTTTCAAAAGAATTTATGTTATTGTCTAGTTCAGCTATAGACTTTAATTTGTTAGAAATAAGAATTTGAGCAGGTCCATAAATTTGTGTTGCATAGGCATGGCTATTCGGTTTAGAGGGATGTTAGGGTGCAAACCAAATGATTAAGTTTATTATTTTTTAAGTTAACTCTTTTTATATAAAGAATTTGAACATCCATTAAATGCTCTAAATTGATATATATATAAAAAAACTCAATTATAAATTAGAGTATGTTGTAAACAATATTTAGTTTTTAAAAAATAGCATTTTTTTTTATTCTTTCTTCCAACAATTTTATTAGATTGGTTGGTTTGAGGTAATATTCATCATGAAAACTAAGAGGTTTGTGTCATCACCCAGTGCCTCATGTCTCATTCAACTGTCCCATAAATTATTTTGTAAAAATGTGATGAAACAATCCACAAAATGCATTCTTTCAACAAAATTTCGGTGGTAATTAAAAAGATGAATGAAAGGAAGATGACACAGCGAGGTTGGTCAAACCATTAAAGGTCGTGTTCATTACGTCCTATGCCTAGCTAGGGTTCATTATGATACACTCACACGTACTCCTCGTACAATTTTATTCTTCCAAAGTATTAAAATATTCAACAAATTGCATGTAGCAATGCTATGTTGGTCAAAACAATTTCGTGGCAGTCAATGAACACAGGCTATGTCATAGTAGCGATCATTTGCATGTAACTTAGCCGAATCCAACGTTGAAATTCAAACACTATTAATAGGGTTTTGTACTAAAAACCATTCATTATCTTTTATTAAACTAACCAAATAATTAGAAAACAAAACATTTTTTTATGTAAAAATTGTAATTGTGGAAGTATATATATCGTACATTGGAAAACCTTGAAGAAAATGGTACTTTATCTTTTAAGGTTAATTATATAAGTGTAATAAGCTTAAAACCTCAATACTAGGAAACTGGTTCAAATTTTGTGCTAATTAAGAATCACAAATGATGGTTGATTTGCTAGTTATGTGGCTGTCATGAGTTCGTTATATTGGGTACAAAATGGGGAGTGGGGAATAATAATGTATTTGAATGAAATGACACATATTCCAAAGACTACGACAAATCATTAGTGATTGATAATCTCAAGAAGCAGTTCCAAGCATTTGAAAATACATACAAAACAACTTTCTGTATCTTTAGAGATTTAAGTTTAAAAACTTAAAAGTTGAGTTTAAGAAAATAACCCAAGTCTTTTTTTATATATATGAACCAAGTTCATAAACAGAATTTTAATGTAAAACTGTATTTCTGAACATGATCAAACATGTTATAAAACTGATTTTGTTTTTCAATCACCATTTTATAATAAGTAATTGAAATAATCATTAAAATCATGAAATAGAAACTATTTTTAGAAACCAAAATAATTAATTACAATAATAACTAAATTAGAGACCATTTTAGAAACTAAAAAAAATATTAATTTTTAAATTAATTTCTATTATTGTTAAATAGTTTTTAAATTGGTATCTAAAGAGCAACCACTGTTTTTGTTATCAAATTTAAAAACTAAATAATTAGTAGTTAAAACATTAATTACTAATTAAATATTAATTTATAAACTATTTAACAATAATAGAAACTAATTTAAAAATAAATAAATAAATTAGTTTTTAAAATGTCTCTAATTTAATTATTATTATAACTAATTATTTTGATCTCTAAAAACATTGATTTGATATTTTACATTTTAAGTGTATAAAATTGTTTTATGTTCTGAACACAGATTCTATTTTCTAAATATGTAATCAGTGCCTCTACTTATGCAGTGCATAGTTAGGATTTCAAACCACCAAACTTAGGGTATCTGTAATATAAGTTATATACAATTAGGATTTTAGGTAAGGTTAAGTTCACAGTTTCTTTATAAGCATTTTTAGGGAAAAAAATAAAATAAAATAATTCAACAAATTCAAATTATAGTTTATACAATAATTAAAAGTAAAAATTTAGATAATAAAAACTCTTATAAATTAAAAATGTGAAATCTAATAATGCATTATATAGTTGGTAAGAGGTAGGAAAGGAAGCCTTGAGATTCTGCATCATATGCAAGGAATTGGTAGTGCATAAGAGGGACAGGAAAATAGCTGGAGAAAGAGATGTGTCATGTAGTAGAGATTTCATATTCCAATGATGCTGCACTCTGATGAAGCCCTTTAGTCTCTGGAAGATCATTTTCTAAGATTTCTTCACATTATAATATTGGATTTTCTGCTCCTCTTTGCAGAACTATATAGTGCATACAAAACATTATTTCCAGTGAAAGAAACCGAGAATTCAATGACAATGATGGCTCTGCGACTCATCGTCATGGCTCAACTTCATAATATCTTACTAACCCCTCTTCATTAAATAAAAATAATAATTATTTAATGTTTCAAATTGTACGTGTAACTATGATGGTATCACCATTAATACCCATAAAATGTGCGAAATTTAATCAATAATTTTGAATCCGAATTTGGAGTATAGATGTGTTCATTTCTAATTACCAAATTAGTTACTATAAAATTTAATTTAAGAGCTAAAATAGTTAATAATTAAAATTTTGATAATTAATGTTAGATATTAATTTAATTTTTTTTATTAATAATAAAAATTATTTTAGATATTAATATTTTTTTAATTTATTTTTAGTATTTAATTTAATTAATATAATAATTAATTATTTTTATTTCTAAAAGTAGTTGTTATTTAATAATTTTTTTACTGACAAAATTTTATATAAACATTTTATATCGTTTGTGTTAAATTTTATGGGTAAAGTCGATGTTATGAGTATCACAAAATAGCAAATTATTTTCATATTCTCTTTTTAATATAATGGAAATTAATGTTCAATGAAAAAATTAGAAATTTAGGAATTTCAAAATATTTTGAAAAAACATTTCATAACATTAAGAAGACAATCTCTCTGAAATAAATAAAAAAACAAATATATATATATATATAACACTAAAATTTTCTTTTCTTTTTAAAAATATAAGTTGTACTTTCTTTTTCTATGTAGTACCAAAACATTCAAAGACAAGGAAGAGAAGAGCAAGAGTTGGGAAGATTGAAGTACATTAATTTGTAAAAAATTTAGAAGTTTATTAAATGTTTTAAAAGTTTCTAGAATGTTTGCCCAGAGGTGACTTGACAACTTGACCAAGAAAAGGCAAAAAAAAATTATCATTATGGTTCAATGGAAAAATAAAACTCTTAGCTGACATCTTTAAGTGCCATATTAATTGGAAATTAAATGCTGATTAAAAGAAAAATAATAAGTTGGAAATTAAATGTGTTCCTAGTCCTTCTTTAAATGCTGATATTTTTAGAGACTTTAACAGTGAATACATTGACGGTTATATGGCTTATAATGATATTAAAGTGGTTTCAATTTGGGGTCATGATAATAGCCCTTGAACAAGTAAAAATAAAATGATGTAATTGTCTATAGATATAATGTGGTGAATATTTATTGGCATGTGTTTTAAAGTCTCTTACACTTAATTTTAGAATATGAAAATAAGTGTCTAGTTTTATAAAAAAAATCAATACATTTAAGCATAAATCAAAGAAGAGTTACTACCAATATTTTATTAAATAAAAATAAATTTTCAAAAACAAAAATAATTAATTATTATATTAACTAAGTTAAATATTATTTTAAAAACTAAAAAATTATTAATATATAAATAATTTTTATTATTAATAAAAAATTTAAACTAATTTTTAAATTAATATTTAAATAGCTATCAAGATTTTAGCTACCAACTACTTTAGAGTCTAAAGTTGGTAGTTAAAACATTGTTATAAAGTTAGATACTAATTTTGAAATTATTTATTAATAACAAAAACTATCTTATATATCAATAATTTTCTTTGTCTCCAAAATATTATCTAATTAAAATTAGTTTTTATTTGATGATTTTCTTGTAATGAGTTCTCTTTTGGGTTAACTATTTTTTAAAAGAGTTATGAATGATGTATATAAATATATTTGAGTTCTTTTAATATAAATGATTTGATTTAGTTTTTTATTCTTACTCCTTTTTTTTTATCGGCAAGAAAAAGTAAATAAATATGAATCACTGTAGGGGTGACTCAACCCTTATACATAACCATAACACAACAAACCCTCAAAACCCCTTTAAACCAACCTAATCCTTATAAACTTAAAACAACAAACACCCGAGCCAAAGGAAATAACCTTGCAAAAGCTCACTTAATTGAAAACATACAAACCATAGGATCAATGCACCACTCAGAATAAGTAAAACAAGCAGAATCAGATTTAGACGTTACTCAAGACCAAACCTTTAATTGAGTCAAGGTGAACATTTCTGAATAATAAGTTTATTCCTATGCTTCCAGATTTCATTTACTAATACAATCTAAACGCTACTCCAAACAATGTTAACCTAGGCATAAGCATTTAACAAATTAAACTGCAAGAAGTGAGAAACTGGATCAACGTGATCAATCGACGTAATCCCCATCCATGTAAAACATTGTTTCTAGACAAGCCAAGCAATCCTGCATTCAAAAAACAAATGATTTTTCGACTCCACTTCCATCCTGCAAAAGCTACAGAGGTTGCTATCAACCGAAACCTCACGCCTTTTCAAGTTAACTTTTGTAGCAACCGAAATAATCAACACCCTCCAAGCAGTAAACTGGGAAGAAGGCAAAGCATAAGTCTTCCAGAGGGAGACAAGCAGACTATCTCCCTCATAGGAGCCTCTTAATTTAGCATAGGCAGAATTTAGCGAAAATCCACTATCTTTACCAACCTTCCAAACCCGACTATCTTCAATACTAAAGATCGGGGCCTTTCCATGCACCTCTTGTAACAACTGGACTTCCTGACTATTTTTCCAATCAAACAAACCTCTCCTAACTTCCACTCCCAACTATCGTTAACCCATTCCCTGTAATGAGTTTCTTGAATATAGATTATTTGATTCCGTTTTTTAATCTTAGTCTTCTCATAATTTATATTTTTTAGTGTAACATTAATTGTATCATTTAAATTATATATCATGCATGCAAATATTTAATTAAAATATATAAGTATATATATATATATATCATTCATACAGTATCTCAAAAATATATCTATCTTTATAAGGATTTTAATATTTACATGTATCAAAAACAAAAAGTCAAAAGAAAATAAAACCCTCCATCCATTTAATATGGAGCTCTATCACCTGCACCATCATTTGCTCTCATGTAATACACAATCATCACAGATAAAATAAATAAATACAACACAAACAATAAGGTAAATTCTATATATTTTTTTTAAAACTTCCAATATAAATGTAACTTTAGATCACAAACATAAAATGTATCAATGTTCATGCATTACATTTTATCAAAACAATAAGTGCCTATAAATAATTCATACTCAATATTACTTATGTGAGAATTTCACTAACCAACATACACAAACACTTGAATTTATTTTCGAAAGATTTGTATATTGACTTAGACTTAGAGATTTGCACTTGTCATACTACCCCACTATGAAATCCACACAACTATGCACATAATAATCTCAATACCAATTCATATCATATGACAGAGTTCATTCATATAACAGGTTAGACTAGTTATCTTTCAAACCGCATACCCATTTATATGAACCTCGTTCGACTGTCTCCACCTGATAATCTTATCTATATGATTTCAATATATCAGTAGAGTCAGGGTATCTTCTTCTAAACGAATCACTAGTCAATGGACATCCTAACAATCTCTACACGGTATTTCATTTCTTGAAAATACTATCTCTTGATCATATTTTCATATAATTCATATTTCATATGACACATAAATACACCCATTCAATCACACCAAAGTTTAGAATTTTAAACAATCCAAAAATCTCATAGAAAAACACATAAACACACAATTAATTGTTTTCAACTACATATATAAATAAAAATTTACATAAAATTTAATTAAAACAATAAACAATTATAAAACAATATTTCATAAGTAAATTTCAAAGTTTAAGTTTCTTTTAGCTTGACGAAAATTGCTCTTGCCTAAGCGAAAATCTCGTCACTTGAACGAAAATTCCCTTATTTAAGCGAAAATAGACTCGAGAGAAACCCAAATTTTCACCCCGTTTTCGCTTGAGTTAGAAGGATCTGAGAACAAGGTGGATTTTTCTAACCTAATCTAGCTTGAGCGAGGATCTTTCGCTTAAGCGAATATCTCTCGTTTGAGCAAAATTCGTATAAATAAAACTCACAATTTTGATATCTTTCAAGCTTTCTCTCAAAATTTAATACCAAATATATATTTTCACAAATATATAAGTCCAAAATGATACCACCTTGCTCAGAGTTGGACAGGTACATAGAACTTCCATGTCAAACTATATATGTATATATTCATGATTTCTAAATCAATTTCGTTTAGATTCAACATCCAGATTCAAACAACCAACATTAACTAAAGTTTACACTTCAAATGATACATAATACAATTCAAACACATTCAAAATCTTATTCACATCACAATCAACCTGTAATTTACCAAATTAATAAGATTGACAATCTCTATATTTTCACATTCAATCTCAATCAAAATACTTTAATTTACTCAACAATAAATCCTGCAAGATAATTTGAAGCTTGTGACCACATAACCTTCACATCTAGATCTTCTAACCTAGAACTCTATTTAAAGGTAAAACTAGTTTTACTTACCTTATTAGAAGTAGGCATGCTTACAAAGAGTTCAAAATCCTAAATAACATATAAATAACTTAACATGCATTACAGAGTCCTTATTAATGATCTAGACATATCAGTACTCTGAACTAATAGGAATTAATTCTAAAGCTATAAATATCACATACAAACACATCTACTTTGATAAACACTAATTATTCAAAAGGAAAATGAGAAATAATGAACTTACTCTAACTAAAATTCTGATCGGATAATTTTCTTTTATTTACTATCAGGGAAACCTCCGAACTTCAGTTTGATGCAGTTTGATGAAGGAGGTGGTTAAAATCTTAAAAGAGAGAAAAATACAAAAGAAATATCAGTTATATCAAAATAAAACTTAAATAACCGATTTTTCTATTTATATATATTTTTCAATTTAATAATAAAATATTTATATGTTATTTTTTCTAAATTCTTACCTTTATAATACTAATTGAGTTCTATAATAACGATATACACATTAACTATTTTCGAATAAAAAAAGTGAAGTTGATTAACCCTATTTATATTTAAAATAAATTTGATGTCGCCTCACATAAAAGAAAAACTTTGCCCCTCCTTTTGTTATTTTACATGAATGATGTCACTATAATCATATACATTTGTCTCAAATTGTTTACTAACAGTGTTAAATTAGTGATATTTCAGAATCAACACGCATTCCTATTTGTTTTTCTAAATTCCAAATTCTCAATCAACACTTATCTTTTTATCACCCCTTTTGCTTTTTCTGCATTTTCTTCATAAGGGTGCAAGAAAACCATTTTGTCATAGTCAATAATAGTGTTTTTTTATAATTGCTGCTGCATACAGCCCAGAGAGAAAGCCCAAGGGAGAGAGTGACGTATGATACTGCAACACTGGCCTTCCATGCACACACACACACATTAAATTCTCTCTCTATTTCTGAATTGTAGCAATTAGGCTTCTACCATATGACATCCAAGGCTTGCAGAGTACTAGTCAGATCTTATTTTTATGCAATAGAACCTAAGAAAACTACTTCACTTTACTCATTTTCTGCAACCAAACCTAAAATGCACACGCAGTTCTCTTTCTAAATATAACATCTGTTATCCCTCTCTCTATATATGATGCATATTTGCTTTCACATGTTGTGTATGTCAACTCACACAAAAACACTCTCTTACCATTCATTCATCTCTGTGTCTCAACTCTATAGGTTATGCATTGCTACTTAATTTTCTTCTGTTCTTGGAACACTTATCTTCTGTCGAGAGATGCTGATAACTTACACATATCTGGTCTGATAAAGAATATACTATATGATCTGCAGTTGCTGTGTTCAACAAGTTCTTCTCTCAGGTAACTATTTGTGTCTTCTCTCTCTAGCTAGATCTGTCTTTCTCTCTTTGTGTTTCTGGTTTGGTCAATTTGTCTCTGCATTGAGACCTTGCCCCTTTCTTCTGTTTCATGTTTAGTCACTGTTGGATAAAAAGACCATTTCTTTTTCTTTTATTATGTATGCATTTGTTTCAAAGTGATGCATTTTTACTGAAAAGAAAATGGTTTTATTTCTTCTGAAAAAATGTCTTATAAATTATAATACAAGTTAATCGTTTTTGGTAGTTTTTTATTTTAAAGGATAATTATATGAACTATTTATTAAAAATAAAAGTATAATAATAAGTATTTTATATTCAACAAAACTGGATTTTCAATTCATATTTACAATCAACCCAAAATCTTGTCTATACCTTTTTTTATTTCAATTTCTATACACGGATTTGGTGGTTAATTTTGAATTTTCAAGTTACTTTTCTATGAGAATTCTTACAGTCTTATTCGAAGAATGTTTTTAATCCATTGAAACAGAACAATGTGTTCATTCTTGGGCATTTGGTAAAGGATACGTAGTGTTATTTTCACTTCACATTTTACAACATTTTCTACTTAATCACATTTGTTCTTGTTGCTATCTATGTTTTCTTGTGATTTTGAGCACATCACATAGCTTTCATAAAAAAACATTGCATTTCTCTCTTTATAATAAAAATAAGTGTGAAAATATGAGTAGTGCTGATACGTTATGGTATCGAAGCATCTTTTGATGATTATCTGCGATTATATATTTGTAGGTATGCAATTAATACACATCCATAATTTATATAATATATTTATTTCACATATGATACAGAATATATAGAAAAATAAGTAAAATATTATTTTACAAAATCTTTTGAACTTTAGAAATAAACTAGACTTAAAAAATAACTTAATAATCAAAATCATCATTAGATAATAAAATGAGTAATAAAAAAATTATTTTTTTAATATATTAAATTACACGAGATTATACATCAATAATCGTAATGAGAATTTACCCAATTTGTTAGTATGAAGCACAACTTTTCGAATTTGCAAATCTTTTCTTTCGTCACTCATCAATGGCAAGATATTGATTGTATTGACTTTTTGAATGATGGCTTTATCACTTATGCCTACATTGACTCAGATGTGGAAGCGAGCCATGAAAAAAGTTCACTGCTATCTAGGTCAGCAATCATTGCCATTTTCATTTTTTTTTTCTACTTCTTCTTTTCTTATGAAATGCTTGTATCAAAATTTCATTTGTTACCCTAAAAAGAAAACTACTCGAATCTCTAGTTTTCTAATCCCATTTTATTTTTATTTATTTTGCTAAATATAGCCAAGTAATCAACAAGCAACAATGACACATTTGCTATGGATTTTTTTGTCCTTTATGAGGTACAAGCACCTTTGAGGTAAGTCCTCTATATCTTCAAACATTATCATCATCATTGTTCTTATTATTCCCTTTATTGAGGTGAATTTGTATGGGTTTATTTCAATTTCATCTTTGTTTTGATTGCTTATAAATTGTTATAAAGTTGTTGCAGCAATTCTTAGATGTTTAAAATTTCTGTTCAAATTTTCCAGTTATTCTATTAATTCACTTCTCTTTTTATTGTTGAAAATACAACACAAAAAATCCCTTCAAATAGTGCATTCTACAAATATAATATATTAATCTAAATTTACATACTCAAATTTCTCCCATTGATTAGAATAAAAATAACAGTCAAAGCCTGTTAAAAGATCTTCAATATAAATTATTTTACCACCATAACATAAATTATTTAATTAATAGTTTTGCAAAAGGGTGAGCTTGCACCACACACACATATATATATAATCAAATTTATCCATCTTACTAGAACTTGTTTCCAATAAAAGTAAATGGAAATATGAATTGCAAGCATGAATTTAGAAGATGAATACATAGGCCAACAAGAAGACAGGTTCACCAAAAGAAAAAAAAACCTATACAAGACACGTTTCATGGCCCCTACACTGATTGCAGAAATCACCAAGGAAATGATTATTGCAAATTGTGTATTTTGGTTGAAGAGAAAACCCCGAGAAGAAAAACGAAGAAGCTAAATATCTAATTCACAATTCAAACACGATCTTTCTGAAAATAAAACATTAAAGAGTTCACATACACTTAATTATCGACATATATTAAATCAATTACATTGTTAGGAAGATAAATAATCAATTAATATGATAATTACATGGCTTTATTAATATTGTTATAAGTTTTCTGCTATTGAAGTTTTAGTGGATTACAATAGGATATTTAGTTATGTAAAACAAATTTATAGTTGGAAATGTTTATTTCTCTGTGAATAAATTATATTACTAAAACTATGATAAAAATATAATGTAATATAATAAATTTTGTTTAACAAATTATTTTATAATATTAATGAAATTCAAATTAAATTATAAGAAATTGAACAACTATCCGTGTCCTTGGTAGAAAGAAAGAAACAATAAGTAAAAAATATATAAATAAAATGTTTAATTAAAATAACCGAGTTTTTTTTTCAGCAAAAAAAACCGAGTAAAATAAAAAATATTAATAATTTTATTTATTATTACCATTAATTATTAATTATACTTTTTATATTTATTATTGAAGAAAAAAGTATACTCTATTTATAATTAATTATATTCATAAAAGATATTTCAAATATATGTATCATAATTTAATTTAATGTATACTTTATCATTTATATATATATATATATATATTTCCAATTCTGTAAAAAGCTTTCCATATATATTTCTTCCACACTATCTTCCATTTATCATTATTTTCACCATCTTCCTATTTTCTTTTGTGCAAAGTATATGTATTAGATTATATCTGATTAGTAATTCAACTTAGAAGTATCAAGCTCTGCAAAATATAAACAATATATAAGTATTGTTCATGAGGAAAAGTATGAAAAAAATGACACACACAAACATATATACAATTAATGTATATTGATAAAATAAAATAAATGTGTGTCTGAGAGTGTTGACATGATTATGATAGTGATAGAATGTGATCCCTTTCATGGTTTTGGAAGGTATGAAGAGAGTGTGAAACCATAGTTATTGGATACTGAGTACAGACAAGAGAGTGGTTGCTTTGAACATTTCAATATGCTTTTACCATGAGATGATGTTCACTCTGTCACCATCTTCCCTTGTCAGATATTTATTATGGAACAAGGTGAACTGTTTAGCTTCAAAAATAGCCTTGTGCCTCATATACATGAATATGGGAAGAGATAACCCATTCAAATTAAGATATTGTAAACAATAATTTAATATATTTGGGATAGATGAGAGTCATCATGTGTTTGGAGTGGATTAGTTCACCACTTTCTGTCTTTGGAAATGATTTTGTAAAGTAGTTTTTCTTTTTCTAATATAAAAAAATATCTGAAAGTAATAACAACTAACCTTAAGAATGACGTGATTTTGACATATTTGAAATAGATCTGGGATAGACTCCAGAAGAGTGTTGATATCGAGAATTGAATAATAATAATTTTATATTCAAGTAAATCCTAACATATATGTTTGGAAAACAACTTTACTTCATACACATGTAATTGTGTACATTTAACTAAACTTTATAAAAATAAAAACCACTTAGAATAAAAAGTAAAAGAAGACGTTTAAAAGATTTTCTTTAAGAAAAAATATATATTATAATGGGACTTATGTTTAACCTTTATATAAAATAAACTAATACATAAATAGTAAAATACTCCTCTTATATCTTTCTATTATCTTAATTTTTTAGGATATATTTTTTAACAATAAATAAATAAATTGAAGCATTTAAGAGAGATTTCAACCCTTAAAAAAATTAATATAGTATAATAAGTCAAGAGCTCGAACCTCACTAAAAAGATAATATTCCTTTTAACTTTCCTAAATAATCATTCTTAACCCTAAAAAATCTATGATGGAGCTTCCAACTCACGATTAAGCCTTTCTTGTAATATATAATTTCAAGATTATATATAGAAAGCTCCTTCCAACAACATCATCAGAAAAAATTCTTAAAATATGTTCTAACAATCTTATCAACTTAAAGTTAAAAACTGGGTAACATAGTTTCACTTAATTGTTAGATATACAGATATTTATCAGCCTACAGAGATCGTTCCGTCCCTATTCACTTGTGCAAAGTTACAATATACCCTTCCTTCCCCCAACACTAGTACAAAAGAACGGTATAACGACGTTTAGTTAACTCAAATTTTATTTTTTGTTTTGATTAAAGGAAGCAACTTGAGTTATGGTGTTTTGATTACAAACACTTTCTTCGGACCATCTAGTTAGAGGCTCTTATCAAATTGTCTATTACGTGTAACCACTAGATCATGTAGTCAAATCGTCTACTCTGACTAAACACACAAAATTAGTAGAAATAACAGTTAAGGCCAAAATAAACTCAATTATATGAATCTCAATTAAAATAGTGAATTTATCATGAATACAGTCCAAGAATATATGATTAAAGCTTTAAAGTGTGAATAAAATTATGTTCATTAAAAACTTATTTTTTAGAGGTAGATCTCTTATCCACCTATCTTCCCAAAACTTGTTCTTCTTTCGTGTTCCCATTTTTTAATGTACGTTCCTTTCAAACCAATCTCGTCATTCTCCATCCATGTTTAACTTTCTTATATTCCACCACCAAGAATTCATGTATAGTATCACTTTTATTGTTCAAACTTCTTCATGTCCCATATTTTGATTCCAATATGTCCTTCGACAAGCCTTTCTTTTCCATTTCTAATATCCACTTCCATTTTTCTAGTAAGGTAATGATAAAAAGCTTTACATCTTTCACTCTGAGTCCACCTTTTTACTTCATTTTGCATACCTTTCCCTATTTAATCCATGTTATTTTCCTACCTTCCCTTTTCCAGCCCCAAAAAAATCCCTTTGAAGCTTCCTAATCTTGTTACCCACATTTGAAGGCAGCTTGGTAAATAGAATAAGTGTAAGGCAATTATAACAGATGCTACTAGGAACACTTTTTCCGCTAAAGATAACTTTTTTTCCTTTTCATTTTGCAAGTCTCTTCTTAATTTTCTATATTACACATTGTTATAATTGTTTCTTCCTAGGATTTCTCTTGACTGCCACCTCGAGGTATACAAATGGATAAATTATGATGCTACTGCTTAGGATCACTGAGAATCTTTCTATGGTATGTGGTTCTACCCTCGCCCCCACAATCTTACTCTTACAGAAGTTCACCCAATCCTTGATGTGAGTTCGAAGCATCTAAGAATTTTTTTAGTACTGAGATATTCTACCTATTTACTTCACATATGAATAATATGTCATCACTATCATATCAACGACCATCCTTGCTTCTTACCCTTACCCCATGCAACTTATGCTTTTTCATTGCTTATCTCACCATTCTTACTAACTCTTCAACGACTATCAAATATAAAAATGGTCCTAGCAGATTTCCATGTCTTATTCATTTTGATGGTTTAAATTTTTTTTGTTGAATTTTCATTAACTAAGACTGAATTTGTTGATGATTCTACAAATTCTTTTATCTGATTAATTCATTTTGTGAAAAATTCCATTCTTCTCCTCATATATTATAAAAATTCTCACTTCATTGTATCATATGTTTTCTTGAAATCCATCTTTACAATGGTACATTTATTCTTTTTCAATCTTTCTTCATCCAAACTTCATTAACTACTAACACACTATCCATCAGTCATTTACCCTCAATGAAAGCTAATTACTTATGATTAATGACCTTTGTAAGACTATTTTTAAGTTTATTAGATAATGCCTTTGATTTTATCTTCTACATACTACCAACCAAGGATATTGACTTATATACTCATTAGTCCTTTGGAATTATCTAATTTAGGTATGAGTCTTATAAATGATGCATTGTTTCCTCTTGGCCCTTTCTCATTTCCATGAAATTTATTAACTGCATTCATTACATCCACTTTTATAATTTCCCATAAGTACTTATTAAAACTAAATTGTAGTAGTTTGGGTCAGGGATCTTGGTACTCTCACAATTCCACATAGCCTCCCTAATCTCTATTTTTATAAAGGTATTAATTAACATATTTTTATCTTTGTGAGATAATGAGGAGAACTCTATATTTCCCAACCTAATATCCATATTTGATGTTTCATTCAATCTAGTTGTGTAAAAAGCTTTAACCTCCTTTTTACCCTTATTGGTTCCTCACACCACTTTCCATTAATTTTTTTTTCTTTTATTGCATTCTTTACTCTCCTCTAGTTGGTGATCTTAAGAAAGTACCTTATGCTCATGTCACTGAATGATATCCATTTAACACTAGATTTTTGTCTCGCTAGTGATTCTCGTCTAAAGCATATCTTTTTCCACTCAATGAATAACATTTTTCTCTCCATCTTTCCCTTTTCCTCTATGCTACTTTCTTCATCCATTTATATAGTTCACGTATTTTTTTATAATATTTTGGTTACTTTGATTCACATTCCCAAACACTTCTTTATTCCAAAACTTTAGATCTTGTTTTAGTCTTTTTAGTTTTTCCTTCAATTCTAGCATACACTAACCAATATAGTTTTTCCATTGTCTTTCCAAGCTATCCCTAAAATGCCTATTTGTCTGCCAAACATCCAGAGTTCTAAAGGATTTAGGGCCCCAATTAACTAAATTTGTCTTTAACACTAAGGCACAACGATCAAACATTATTTTGTCTAGAATATATTGCTTACATCTGACCATTTATCCAACCATTCATGCGATACTAAAATTCTATTTAATATGCTTTTAGCTGATCAATTTGGTTTATACCAAGTGTATTTTATCCCTATCATTGGTATATTTAACATTTTGTAATTGTTCAATAAAATCAATAAACTTATGTACTTTCTCGTGTTACTCATTTTCCTGAGATAATTCATTTCACCTAGGTTCCTAACCGTATTAAAGTCTCCAACATACCCCATGCCTTATTTTCTTCATCCCTCATAACCCTAATAATTTCTTTCCATTGTTGTCATTGTTGATCCTAAAACACATGTCGCTTGATTGATCCTTTTCTCACTTTACTCTTGAGGCTTTTAGTTTTCCTATGCATAACTCAAATCCATTTATTGCACTAATTCAAAAAAATAAAACTAGCAATTTTGAGAGTAAGAAAAAGGTGATCAATTATTTTTGTACTTAACCAACACATTGCACACAAAAGTATTTCTCAACTGGATTCCCTTGAGGATAATATTATTTGTGCCAACCACTCTCTTTCTAACATAACTTTCTCCATGAAAAGTGCATATCAGATGATAAATCCTTGATACTCCAAAATTCATTGAAAAGTTCATATTCTTCCCTACACATTATCTTGTAGAATTTTATACATGTTGATATAATGGAAATCACTTAATCATCTTTTCCTTCTCAAATCATTTTTTTTTATCAGCAATAGATAAATTAAATTACTTGAAGTATTTGATAGATACTTCAACCTTTTTACAATAAAAAACAACCATAAAAGACCAGAAAAGTTATTATAAAAACAACCATAAAAAAGACCAAATTAGATATAATTGATTTAGTATTATTTTTACTCGCAATTAATTTTTGTATTTATTACATGAAAATGTTACATTTCGTTACAAGTTTTTTTTTTAAATTATTCCTGGATAGATTTGATTTCTTAAAAAATGTAAAACTTTGGTTTTTTATCACGTTTTTTAATATTTTTTTTTACAAAAAAGATAAAAAATGATATATATATATATATATTTATTGATTAGAATATAAGAAATTATGATTTATTACATATGTAATTCCTACTTTTATTTATTTTTGTATGAATTATTCTAGATTTTAAAAAATATTTTAGATGTAATCTATTTTAAACAATTTTTTCTAATATATCCCAAAATCATTTTTTTATTATAATATTTTTAGCAATATATAAAATATAATTGTAAAAAGAAATTGATAGAAAGTCACACTATAAAATCATTGATCTCCCTCACATTACCAGACCAATTTATTCTCTTTTAACTTCTATATAATTTTATTCCAACATTAAAATGAAGTTTCATTTCATAATATAGATAAATGAAAAGAACAGAAAATAAGTAAAAAAAAAGGCAATACATCACCACAATAACCAATCTTTCGTGGCTTTTTTTTTTCAACCTCTACTAATTTTTCTTACTTCTCATCTACCCTAGCCATGACCAATCTCTTTGAACTTTAGTAACCACCAATTAGCACAGCCATGAATGGTATCCTCATTAAATTCAGGGAACAAAATCCCAAAAGTTACGGCAAAGTTTTAAGGTTGAAATTCAAATCTACGGTGAGAAATCCTTTCTGTAACTCAACAAAGAGTAAAAGTCACCGTTTCATCATTAGAACATTAGGGTTTCAAATATTGGTGATGGAGTTGGGGTTTTAAAACAATTGAGAATATTTTTTTCATTTTTTTCCTTTTTATATGAGTCAGTGTGTTCAAACTAATCTAATCAAAGTTGGTTTGATTCTAAGAAAAACATTGTTTGGGATCAAATAGCATTAGAAATTCAACATTTAATTGTTAAACTTTCCATGTTTCCTTCACTTCGCTTCACTCCTTATCAATAGTTCAACACCCTTTTCCAGGCTACTAGATCCTAAATCCATTATGCATTTGGACAACATATTATGTTTGTTGCCTTAGTTCCTGCTCATCTCCTCCTCACCAGCTAATTCATAGCATAATTAACAAAACACATGCACTCCATGTTAAGGTTGCACCTAACCTATTGGCTGCTATGCAAATCCCAATTATAATCTTCCTCCCACTCCTTTGTCCTTCCTACTTTGCTACTATGATAATTGAGTTTCCTTTCACTCCTTATTCCTTCATACTTTGTTATTATTTTAATTTGTTTATTAATATTTCTTTTGGATTGCTCATGTAATTGCTAGATGCTTATTTTACTTTTCCATTTTTTTAATCAGCAGACAATAAATTAATTGAAAAAAAATACAAAGAGGTGCTTCAACCTTATACACTTTAAGAACACAAAATATACTCTCTAAGCACCCTACAAAAGAATGCAAACCTGCCAATATATAGCAAAAATGTCCACTGCACTCTCCAATTAAGAGCAATGTAAATCAGAAAAAACATCATATCAACATTGAAAGATACTACCTAGCCATAAGAGAATTCTCATAATTGAGTGCAGGATACGCATTACAGATTCACAAAAGAGAAAAGAAAACTGCACCTCACAACAGATTATAACCATAGAAACATAGAAGAAAATATATACTAAGAACACATCCCACTAGTGCAAAAAGAAGAAAAGGATACGCTTTATTTAATGCGGCTTTTGCGCTACCCGCTTTCGAAAAAAACGCGGTAGCATTTTTGAAATTATTTTGATTTACGAATGCGGTTATTTGAATAACCGTATTCGTAAATCAAAGCGCTTGATTTACGAATGCGGTTATTTGAATAACCGCACTTCTAAATCAAAGCGCTTGATTTACGAATGCGGTTATTCAAATAACCGCACTTGTAAATCAAAGCGCTTGATTTACGAATGCGGTTATTCAAATAACCGCATTCGTAAATCCTTTTTTACCTTAAATTTTGAAGCGCGCCACACACAATTTCAAACTTTATTTCTCGTCTTTGCCTTCGTTTCGCGTTTGCACTCTGAGTTCGTCTCCTTCTACTG
>Ga0123342_1004753_pt1 | contig 20403 bp, 14 predicted proteins | sample Turbeawhitnodule_FD_89960 | JGI IMG/M metagenome (GOLD analysis project Ga0123342, IMG submission 89960) | Root nodule microbial communities of legume samples collected from Mexico - Turtle bean Mexico white nodule | ecosystem: Host-associated > Plants > Roots > Nodule | place: Mexico: Nepantla... | reverse complement strand
TTGGATTTAAGGAAAACATCGTTGATCGGTGTATATATCTGAAGGTCAGTGGGAGCAAGTTTATATTCCTGATTTTGTATGTTGATGATATCTTGCTTGCAACTAATGATCTTGGTCTATTAAACGAGACTAAAAAGTTTCTCTCTAATAACTTTGAGATGAAAGATATGGGTGAGGCATACTTTGTGATAGGAATTGAAATATTCCGTGATAGATCACAAAGACTGTTAGATTTGTCTCAGAAAACATATATTAATAAAGTTTTAAAGAGATTTAGAATGGATAAATGTTCAACATCTCCTATTCCAATACAGAAAGGAGACAAATTTAGTCTCATGCAATGTCCAAAGAATGATTTAAGGAGACAAACAGATGGAGAATATACCTTCTGCATCTATTGTTGGGAGTTTAATGTATGCTCAAACTTGTACACGATCAGATATTAGTTTTGCAGTTGGTATGCTTGGTAGATACCAGAGTAATCTAGGATTGGATCATTGGAAAACTGCAAAGAAAGTTTTAAGATACTTACAAGGAACAAAGGATCACTTGCTTACTTATAAAAGATCTGATCATCTTGAGGTGATTGGATATACAAATTCAGATTTTGTTGGTTGTGTGGATACACAAAAGTCTACATTTAGTTATGTGTATCTTTTAGCCGGATGAGCGATTTCATGGAAAAGTACGAAGCAGTCAGTCATTGTTGCATCCACCATGGAGGTTGAATATGTGGCATGTTTTGAGGCCACAGTTCAGGCTAATTGGTTGCGGAATTTTGTTTTAGGACTTGGAATTGTTGACAATATTGCCAAGCCGATGATAATTTATTGTGATAACTCCGCAACTGTCTTCTTTTCTAAAAAGGACAAGTATTCCAAAGGTGCTAAACATATGGAATTGAAATACTTTGCCATTAAAGAAGAAGTTCAGAAACATAGAGTGTCAATAGAACATATTAACACTGATCTTATGATTGCTGACCCTTTAACAAAAGGGTTACCACCCAAAACATTTACTGGTCATGTTGTAAATATGAGCATTATGTCTACTAGTGAATGATAAATGTTGTTATTAATGCTTATTTGACACTCTGAGCTCATTGATAAATAAAGTTTCTGAAATTTATGTTTTCTACTTTATGTATATGCATGTAAATTTTGTTCTGGAAAACAAATTATTTTGTTATTGATGAAAAATGACATTATGTTTAAACCTATTATGGATTTCTCATTATAAAGTCATATTAAGGAGAAAAAAATGATATAATAGTAGTACATGGAAGGAAATGTGTTGATTGAAATGACATGTAACCGCCATGATTCTTATTATTTCTATATCCTTGATTTTGATGGATGATAGAACCAATTTACGTAAGGCCTTTTAAATGCGTATTTATGTAATTATTAAATCATGAAAGTATTATAACTTATATGAGTCAAGTGAGAGAATGTAAGAAATTATGTAAATTAATTTCTATAAAGTGACTCGCATGACATAAAGTTTGAGATTTGGGCCCAAATATGATTTAAAAATAATAATAGAATTAAATGCCAGTTGGTTAACGTGAGAATATAAATCCGGTGATACCTAATGAAAACCTACATCTGATGGAGATTGAGAGTTAAGGGCAATAGGGTTCTGTCTCTGCAAATAATAGTTGTCTCATTGTTAGCCATGAAGAAAGTGTGTGTCATGGATAAAGGTAAGTGCCTATTCCTTCTTGATTGTATGAATATGTGTAAAAATCATGATGTGATAAGATCTACATGTGAACATGAATGTATGTTTTCATAATCATGTTTTAATTTACATGGAGAATATGCAAACAAATTCTCAATCCCTACTTTTTCTCTTTCTCTTTTCTAATCACCTAATGGATTTATCTTGTTATCTTAATCAAGTACTGCAGGGAGTATGAGTAAAAGATCAAATATTATTTTTGTAAGTTTTTAATAATTAATGTTAATTATTTTCTTTATTTCTTATCTTGTTTTGATAATTAATATGTTATGTATTGTCGAATTTTAAAGTGTATTAGAATGAATATAAATATGTAATTGATAAAAGTCGAATAGATGTTTACTTGGATGTTGATATCTTCAATATCGAAGGACTAATGAAAAAAACAAAAGGTTTCTCATATTCTTTATAATGGGAAGCAACATGTTTAGTATTCATATTACTATAATGACATTAAAGTTAATTATTTCTAATAAAGATAGGCATGTACTTTCCAAATGTATACACTTCATTCTTCTTCATTATATACAAATGCTGATATAAATGTTGATATGTACTTAAAATTGATTACGTATCGGTAAGGGTCGTACGACTGATGTCATGTCTCGGACATCATCATTGGGTCGATTGAGATCGTGGCCCACACCAATGGACTGACTGACAACACAAATTCAATTACGCTCAAGCAATATTAATCAAGTAAATTAGATGTTAAGATCTAGGTAATGTATTCCTAAACACGGTCCAACTCCTTAAATCTGACCCAGTAAGAAAGGCCCGTTATAATAATATAAATAGAACACATTCCAAGATTCAGGTACGTCATCATCTACAATGCTCTGACAACCAAGTCGAACACCTTTACTGACTTGAGCGTCATAGTGCCTTCTGTAAATACCCTCCGAGTCTGGACTACGAGAAAACCGAGAAGTGAGACGAGTAAGGAAGAGTTAGGAGCTTGCGAGGAAGGATGCTGAAGTATAATATGACCGACTGAAGGTAGAAGAAGAAATCTCTCAATAGTTCTCTGGGCCCTAACCCCCGTTTGAGAACAATTGGCGCCCACCGTGGGGCCGAGAGAAATCGAGTGAAGAACGCTAGTAGATGGTATCAACCCGCAACATGACAAGAGAGAGGATGACCGAAGCTGACCAGTTGACAGTGTTGATGTCTCTACAGAGAGAGATGACTGAGTTGAAGAGGAGGAATGGAGAGCTTACAAGGAAGAATGAGCAGAAGATCCAAGCTCTCCGGAGGGAGAACGAGGATATGAAGAAGAAGTTGGTCAAGGGAGGAGCATCTGTTGTGCCGACTAACCTTGTCGGTAGCTCAATCACATCCTCTCCCAACCCGAGGGCAATCGAAAAAACCAAGGACAAGATCCCACCCAGGAGATGGATGGTGAGTTTTGTCCTAACAAGTTGATCCGCACGACTGGGACCCTGAATTCGGTGAGCCGACATCCTTTCACCGATTCTATCATCAGAGTTCCCCTGCCGGATAAATAGAAGGGCTTCAATAGGGATCACTATGATGGCACGTAGGGGTGGCAAAGTGGGGGCGGACCGGCCCGCAGCCCATTAAAAAAACGCGGGGCGAGTTGCTTTTAATAAATATTTCTTATGCGAGCAGGCCCGCGGGCCAACCCTTATGTAGGGCGAGTTAGAAAAATCAGCTCGCAAATTCTATGCGGGGCGGGCCAGCCCGCATTGCCACCCCTAATGGCACGACCGACCCAGATGAGCACATGGACGCGTAAACTATGCACATGAGCCTTTTCTTTTGTACATTTGTGACCAGCTCTCTCTATTATAAAAGGGGTGCTTGGGTCTTTGAAATAACAAGTTGAAACTGATTTTTGAGAAGTAAAGAATCTCTACCAAATTGGTGAGTGAGTGTGAGAGACTTGTGTCTTCTCCTCTTCTAGTCTTATCTTGGGAGATCTTGGGCTCTCAAGTGGAGGCAATACTTATCTTGAAGTCAATCCACCCCTTCAAGTGGCATGCACAATTCCAAGAGTTTCATCCACATAAGTCCATTTTCCCCTTCACTTTCCAAATTATCCATTTTTGTTCTACTTGTTTGTTTTCGGTGCAATCACTTCCTTATGATGTTCTCTTTCATTTGCTGCACTTATATTCAATTTTAATTGGTGCAAATTGGTTGTTCTTGCTGTTTTGGTCACGGTCTCCATGGGTATAAATGCTATATGTTGTGTTTTTTGAGTTTCTATCCATGGATTTGTTGTTCTTGATGGGTTTCTATGTGAGTTTGGCTTGATTCTTATGTTTTGGTGAGTCCTTGAATGATTAAGAACATTGATCCAATTCTTAAAAAGTGCCTAATCATATTCCAACTCTTATTGAATCCATAACATGTTCATATCATATCCATATCATGTTCTTGGGTTCACATCATATTTGGTGGGTGATACTATCATTGACAAAAAAGAGAGAAAAAAGTGGGTCAAGTAAACACAATTTTTTTTTACCTACCAACTATAATGGGTGGGTAAAGATAGAGTATTGGATAAAGCTATTAATCCACAGATTATAAAAATTATACCAAAAAAATCTATGTTTTAATTAGGAAACATGTTTTATATGTTTCCAAATACACGAGTTTGTCTTGTTTCATTGTCTGAAACATTCAAACCTTTAGTCTTGTTTGTTTGAGAAATCGAGAATCCAAATTGAAAGTGTAAAAGTTGTGAAATTAAAATCCAAACCATGTCGAAATCGAAATCTTGAAAGTTATGAAATGGAACCAAAATCCATCTGAAATCAGCGTTCTCTAGATTGAAAATTTGTTCCCCAAATTTTTCAATCTATCATTCCGAAATTGAATCATAAATTTGTAACTCGTCTTTCAAAATTTACATTGAAATCTCAAATTTGTGGTTTCAATTTGTAAAACATGAAAACTTTTATAAAAAAAATCATTATTTTTTGTAGTCAAGTATCTTCAAACTTAGGTCATTCACCCAATCTTAAAGTAAGATTAAGCTTTCTTCTTAGACATATCTAAACATAAATTAAAAACAACTAAATATTTAAAAAATTAAGTTTTTGACTGCTTAAACTTAAATATATAATTTTCTTTTCTTTATAACTTCTTCGTACATACACTACATTGAAAAATTAGTTGTAACTCTATTCAGAGATATAAAATCCAAGAATACATATCTTGTTGTAGTTTATTAGCTTTGACATGTTTTGTGTAATGTATTGTTTTTATGACCTTAACTTTGATATTGTCTTTTTATGTAGATCCCAATTTATTTTCACAGACATTTATTATCCTAACTTAACAACTTCTTCTTATAATAAATATTACTTTTTATACACATCAATTGGATACAATTATCTATTAATCACATCAATTAATTAGATACACAGTTCATTGTAAAAGATTCACAAATTCTGAACTCGAATATTCTCATCAGATTTGTGAAACATTTCTTCCAATTTTCTTCATTTTTATTATGAAGAGTGGATATTCCCTCACTTATTCCTTTTCTTTTTTCCCACGTCAAATCAAATCAACACAATCACATCTTATTCTCTCCCATTATTATTAACATAATTCCAAAACCTATTAAAACTTATATTATTTTCAGGACATTATCTTTTTAATATTTTTTATTTTTTACAAGATCCAATTCATATTACTTTTTATATTAACTATGTTTAGAATAAAATAGTATAAATTAAAAATATGCTGACTGTGAATTAGTATAGAAACAAAAACATTCTTATATTCTAGTCTAACTATTTTCTTTAATTTTAGGTGATTAGTTAATTAATTACTATAAATAAAATTAATATTTAAAAATAGTTTTTAAGTCTAACACAATCTCATACAATCACATTTTCTATAAGATTAGATTTATATCCTCACTTATATATTAGTCGTCGATAAGACAAACAAATTTTCACTATAATAAATTTTAAATTACTCCTATACAAATTAATTCAACCTTATCTAACAACTTATAAAATAAAGTTTTCATCAATTTATATTCTGTAAAGATATTTCAATAATTATATCAACGTATTCGAGTTTTAGTTAAATTTTTGGTAAAAATACAGGTTTAATATTTTTTACGTGTTTAAATCAATAATTAATTATAATTTGAAACAAATTAAAGTAATTTTTAAGCTGGATAATGTGTCCCAAATTTTATGATTCCTTAATTTTTTATTACTTTGATATAAATTGTGAAAGAATTGATTTCAACCAATAATAGTAGAGTTTTGCATAGCCCATTTGGTTCTTGTAGTTCCCTCCCACACCACACAACGCAACGCAAAACGCAAAACGCAACGCGTTGTTGTGACTGTTCTTGGAGTGAGTTTGGTTAGGGCAGTTATGGAGTTCATACAGAGCCGCGTGGAGCCATGGATCAAGGACCAGCGGGCGAGGCTGTTAGGCCTCAAGGACAAGGTGTCGTGGGGCCCACTCCAGTGGCGGATGAAGTGGCCGTGGGCCTCCCACCGCGAGCACAAGAAGCGGATCCAGGAGGAGTACAACCGCCTCACCACGCTCTGCCGCGCACTCAAGGCGGACTCCGTCTCCGATTTGCAGGACCTCCTCTGCTGCATGGTCCTCTCCGAGTGCGTCTACAAGGTCACTTTCCTCGCTTCAATTTATCACGCTTCTCAAAATTAAAATAAGAATCGTAAAATGTTTGTTTGGATTGCGGTGTACATAATTCTGATTTGAGAGCACCAATGTGTACTTCAATTTCTTCTTACTGTACTCGCGGTGTTGTTTTTCAATCGATTTTGAAGTTTGACGTTTGATGAAATGTTTTTTTTAAGTGAATTACCGAGCTGGAACTCTAAATTTGTTTGGATATCTTAGTTTGTTAGTTAAAGAATGGCATGTGACTGTGATATCGACGGCAATGTCAAGGTTTTTGAGATAGGAAAAACCTTGCATACGGTTGCCTGTGCATATTTCTAGTTAGAATTGGAGTTTCACGTTGTTAGTACGTGAAGAAGGATTTGTTGTAAAGAACTGTGGGTATTATTGAGAAGAATCTTTAATTCTAATTGGAGAACAATACATAAAGAAGTGCTTGTAAGTTTTATCCTATTTGAGTTTGGACAAAACTTACGTACAGTTGTATATATGTTGTTTTTCAATTAGAATTGGAGTTTTGCCTTGGTAATGTGCGGAAAAATGTTTAAATTATGGGATTATGCATATTATTGGGATTAAACTAATTCTAATTGAAGAACAAGAGAAACATGTATAGAACTGTACGTAGGTTTTCTGTCTGGGGTGTTTGTGGTTTCTGTCAAGTGCTTATAGCAACATTGTAACTAATACAATTTTCTTGGGAGAATTTTTGCATGAATATTTGGTAGTTGGTTAACTTATTACTCCTTGTTATTTCTGACTTATTATATCACAGAGACCTGCTGCTGAGATGATTCGAGCTGTAAATAAGTTTAAGGCAGATTTTGGTGGACAAGTTGTTGCTTTGGAGAGGGTGCAACCATCATCGGATCATGTTCCTCACAGGTGTTCATTCATTCTTTATAGAATTTAATCTTTCTTCTAATCTTATATTATTTGCATAATTCCAATATGCCATTATATATTTTTATATTAGGAGGCTTTTATCTTTTGTTATTGTTCTCATCCATTCTAAAATATATTTGGATTGTATTTTGGGGGTAAAGAATAGGCTATTTGGATTTGTTCACATTAATTGGTAGTTATCATCATTTTTAATAATTGTTTTTTAATATAATGGCTTTGGATTGTTATTTTTAGTGTTTTTTAACAACTTAGCATATGAATTTCTTGAGAGTTCAAATTGCCAGAAGAAATAATTACTAATTTCACTTACCTTATTGTTAGATTGCTGCATTCTCTCTCAAAATAGAATTGTGCATTGAAGTATTTTGTCTATGCTTCTTCTCTTAGGCTCTAAAAGTTTATTTAGTGTTGGGTTCAAATTTGCTGGACTGTCTTCCTTAGGGTTCTTTTATTTGACTTATGCAGTGGATGAAATAGAGGAGGGTTTTGGCTGTTATTCATAACAGAAAGATGTTGCTCATGATTAAGAAAAATAATAGACAAGAGAATAAACTCAATGTAGCAGGAATGAGAATGTTGCATTGTATGAAGGCATGTACTTCACTAGTCGTACAAGATAGGAATAGGATCAGATACATTTGAGAAGAAGTTGGGGCAGTCTTTTGGGGAAGATGGTAGAAGTTCATCTTATATGCTTTTCGTAGGCATGTGTGGAGAAGATCTACAATAATTCAAATAGATCAGATGGAGATTAGCAACCCTAGTGGTAAAGAGAGACTAAGAAAAACTATTATCAAACTATTATGGAAGATTAAGAGGTCAACAATTTGTCAATACTCCATAGACTTGAATACATGATCTATGATAGAACATTTTTGAATTGTTTGATCCATGTAGTTGAACCCTACTAGTGGAATAAGACTTGGTTGTTATTGCTGTTGTTGTGTCATACTTATTTGGTTATTATGTTGTTGAAGGTATTTGTTGGCAGAGGCAGGAGACACTTTATTTGCTTCCTTTATAGGAACAAAGCAGTACAAGTGAGTTGTTTCATACGATTCTATGTGTGAGCCTTCAAAATTCATTTTAATTTCAAGAATCTTTACCTGTTTCTATTTTGATGAAAGGGATGTAATTGCTGATGCAAATATACTTCAAGGTGCCATCTTTCATGATGATGCTGTAGAGGAATCTGAAAAAGATGCATCAGCTGAATCTGACAATGATGAAAACCATAGTGGAAAAGACTATATGTGGAATCCTCTACAGTCGAGGTCTAAGAAACCGAATAAGAAATACAAACCTGCAGCTCATAGGGTAAATGACTGTTATCCAATATAATATATATTTTTATTAAATTAACTTGCAGACTCTTATACCTGGAGATTTTTAAATGGGCTCATAGTTTAAAAGGTTGACTGGATCCCATAGTTTCATAAACTTTTTTAATGAGTTCCTTAAATCCAGTCTGCTTATTATTATTATTATTAGTAGTAGTAGTAGTAGTAGTATTTTGAATCTTTAGGGACCTGATACATAACTGTAACGACTTGATTGAAAATTTTCAAAATGTAAAGGAGCCTGTAGATTAATTTAACTATTTTGTCATTCTTATAGATTGTTGCTTCTTTATATGTAAATTTATAATAGTTTAAATTCTATGGTTTTCTTATCTATTCTGCTTTATAATTTTTCAACTGTTAAACTCTATATAATCTTAGGATCTTATTCAACAGTAAAATTGCAACCTTGGTTTCTGGATATTTTAGTTTATAGCAATATTATTTGTGTAAATATTATGTGTCGGATTTCAAGAATTTCCTTCATAATTTATATTACATCTCAGGGTTTCATGGCTCGTGCTAAAGGAATACCTGCTTTAGAATTATATAGGCTTGCTCAAAAGAAGAAACGCAAGCTTGTTCTATGTGGTCATTCACTTGGTGGAGCAGTGAGTTTGATTCATCCATTTTGGAATTTAAAGCATTGCTTCATTATTGTTTGAACAAATTACATGTGCGAAGTTCCTTGTATTCTACACAGGTAGCTGCATTAGCTACTCTTGCCATTTTGAGAGTAATTGCTGCTTCATCTTCATCTTCATCAAAGGAAAATGAAAATGTCTCTATCAAATGCATTACATTTTCTCAACCTCCTGTTGGAAATGCTGCTTTGAAGGAGTATGTTTTCCCTGTACTTTTTTTCTCAATTTCTAAATTGGTTAGCTGCTGGTTCTTTTTCTAACCTGCAAAACTAGAATATTAATTATTTATTTCTTATTTTTTTTTTGCTTTTCTTTGCAGCTATGTTAATAGAAAAGGTTGGCAGCATTATTTTAAGAGTTACTGTATTCCGGAAGATTTGGTTCCCCGTATTTTATCTCCTGCTTATTTTCACCATTATAATGCTCAGACTCAGCCAGGACCTTCTGAAAATGAAACTAACAGCTCATTATTGAGAAAACACGAGCAAGGGTTAGGGAAGTCAAAAGAGAAGGACGCAGAGCAGTTGGTTTTGGGGGTAGGGCCTGTGCAGAAATCGTTCTGGCGACTCTCAAGGCTAGTTCCTTTGGAAGGTCTACGGAGACAATTTAGTACAGGCAGAGAAAGAGGGATCAGTTCTGATGAGAGAAATTCACTGCCTGATTCTCTTGCAAATACTTTGATTGAGGAGGAAGTAGTTGCACCGCAGTTGCTTGAAATACAAGAGGGTTCTGATGGCATATCACTCAAGCCTTTACCTGAAGCTGATAAACATTCATCAGAGGTTCCAATGAATGGGAAAACAGATACAAAGAACAATGTGATGACTGGAGATGAGAAAAAGTGGGGGAGAGGGCCTTATTTGCCTTCATATGTGCCATTTGGACAGGTATGTGATTTGATTCAGTTTTCTTTTGCCGTCACCATAGATTCTATATATGTTTTTACTTTCTTGCTTTTTCATGGTGTACTGCTTTTGCATGTTATTTTTTTTGTGCTTGCATGCAGAGGATTGGTTGATTTGTCCTATAAGATAAAAAAAAACTAGATCAGAAACTAGAATGAGATTAGATCTTCTTTACCAAATCCTTAATTGCCAATCTGAACGAGTATGATGGCAGAATGGACAAGAGCAAAATCCACAAGAGTGACTGAATGAACTACCAGTAATTCGAGAGCCTGGTCTCTCCCACCGAAAATTAATTCTCACCAACTAACTCGATCATCCTCTCCTCCCATCTTCATAATTATTGTAATCAACTGACTTATTTTTTTTATATATAACAGAACTGTCAATATTCCCCATGTGGATAGTTCCCCCTAAACCTTCACCTGGTCCTTGAGGTAATCAGCTTATGGCTTTTGAAATTGTTGTTCAGTTGATTGAAGCATGTTGACTAACCCAATTCCACCCTTTAGTACAAGAATATCTTCCAGTCCTCCTGGGTCGAACATAAACATATGAATACTCCTGTACTCCGTTAGTCCTCCGTTGAGTTTCCTATGGTATTTTTGGCCTTGAAACAGAGCATCAGTGGCTCTTAAATTTTACTAAGATCCCATGGCTCCCTTTGCAATCTGCACTACTCCACATGGTTTTAGCTAATAATTATTAATATCCTTCACCTCATTGCCCTTTGGTGGGCTGGTGGTACTACCCAAAACCTCCATTGTTGCCATTGGTCCCTGGTTTTCCTTGTATCAAACGTAAGGCTTCCCTCAATTTTTTGCCTCCTCTTTTCCTCCCAAAAATGATCCATCTCTATCAGTCTCATTCTTGATCTCAAGAACTTCGGTTTTGTTTCAGTCTTCTGATTCGTTGTCCTGAATGTTGTTTGTTTCTCCCAATTTTTGCTTCTTTCTTTCCCTTCTGTTCTCTTCTTACCTTCATCTTCTGTTATGTTTTCTTGCTGCCTTTTGTCTGCTAAAGCCACTATTTTACAGTGGTTTGAAGGTTAGTGTTTTAGGAAAAACCTAATGATTAAGGCATTGGATTCTATAATCAATATCAACCAGGCTTTAAATTGTATGCACTTGACAATGCAAAATCAATTTTTAATGTACAGGACCAAAAGCAAAGGAGTAAAATGATCCCATATCTCGTGTTTTTCCTCAATTAATATACATTTATTTTCCAATTTTTTGTGTTTCTTTTAATTAATTTTGGACTCATTGGAACTTGTTTCATGTAAGACAGCTTTATTTATTGGGAAATTCTGCTGTAGAGTCTCTATCAGGTGCAGAGTACTCAAAGTTAACATCGGTATGAGCTTTTCTTCATTGCTTATCAATCTTTGATATAGTTCCAGTGTCCCATTTTAGGCTTAGGGTTTATCTTCCAACTTTATATTTATGAATATGGTAGTGTAAGTTCTCTCATTTTGTTTTCCTTTGGCAAAGACATTTTCAGGTCAGATCTGTGATTACTGAATTGAGGGAAAGACTTCAATCACATTCAATGAAATCATATCGATCTCGATTTCAGAGGTAACCATCTGTCTCATCAGGTTACGCTAATAGAATTGGGTTTACATAGTTTCCAAAATTATTGCACACCTAAATGATCATATACTTACGTCATCTCAAGATTCATGCCCAAATCATCTTATCTACTGTAAATATTTCCGAGGATATGTCCTCTAAGCTTCTTGAATTCCATCTAATGGGCTAATTATTGTTTGAAGTTTTTGATAATGCTTTTCTACATTAATTGGTGTTTCATAGAGGAATAATACTTCTTTTCCTTTCTGGGTTGCAGAATCTATGACCTTTACATGAATGATGATTCCTCAGCTTTCTCTGGGATTGATCAGTTTCCTCATCTGAAGCAATGGCTTGGGTTTGCAGCTGCTGGCACTGTGGAGCTTGGTCACATAGTTGAGTCCCCTGTTATTCGAACTGCAACCTCAATTGTTCCTTTAGGATGGAATGATGGACTAGGAGCAAAAAATGGAGAACCTCTGAAAGTTGATATTGCTGGTTTTGGGTTGCATTTATGTACACTGGTTCATGCTCAAGTGAATGGTAACTGGTATTGTCATTACCCCATGAAACATCACTACTTATTGGTTTAGTTTTCTTTTGATAAAATTTCTCAAGACTAATTGGATCTGTTTAGATTTGTGGTGGGTGGAAACAGGAGTAGGCCATAGGCAGAGAAAGAATTAGTAGTTATATTATAATGGTCAGAAATACAAACCGTTAAAGTACCAGAAAATATCATGGTTTTCAAGATTTAAATTGGTGATTTGTGAACGAAACAAAAGAATACATTAGCTAGCATATATTCTTGGATTCTGAACATATTAAACAGGACGGCCTGTCATTGTATACAGCATCTATACTACAGTAAATAGGATTTTTTCTATTTCTTATCTAAATTTCTCTGATTTAAAATAAGCTCAGTAATTTTAATTGAAAGATTGTCACTGGCCCACCATCAACCCTACTTGCTCAAGGAGATCTGTTGTAAGATTCGTACCTGCTTCAATGGAGTTTTACATGGTTTGGACCCATAAGAACAATCTCATCTGGCATTCTCTTGCTGGTTCAGTAAGTTTGTTGTACCATATAAAACAAGTATGAGAGAGTCATAAATAACAGGATTAACTATTTAGTACAATATCCCAGGCTTGACCCAATCATGTTTGCCAAGCAAATAAATCACCACCAGAGGCAAAGGTCTTGCAAGTTCACAATAGGAAGAAAAAGGTCAATAATTGTAACTAGACTGTTTGTTAGCTTTCTGTCTTGGGGTAGTTAGCAGACAGTTAGAGCTAATTTACAAGTGAACTCTCTAAAGTGTAATAGAGAAATCGTGTGTAATTGGAGGGTTTGGACTGGGCTTTATCCCAGTGTGAAAGGAGATTGCTCTTTTGTATGGTTCTTATGCTTTCTTTCACAGTAAAGGGCATATTCCAATTTTTTCCATTATTCTCTCTCTTTCCTGGACTTTATTTAGCTTTAACTATCTTTCTCAATGTTCCTAACAAATCCCATGCACTCTTAAAGTTCAATAACCTAATGCTAACCCTTAAATCCTCCTAACAGTATGTAATATTTCTTTGACATATTTGTTATTAGTAGCATCTGTCTTGTTACTCCATCTCCATTGGTTGTTGTGATTGCTAATCTATTTTTGGTTTAGTGCATGAAAGCATCTTATTTTCTTTGTTAAAGTGCATAATGTCTCATTTTTCTAGTAGTGTTTTAAAGTTATGTTTTTATGATCACTCTTCTGAACTGTCCATGTCATAGTTTGAATTGAAAATTTACGTATCTTATCTGAATGTGTTTAATCTTTTTGTTGGAGATGATTAATTTGTGTTCAGAAAAGCAGTTTTTTCAAGGCCAAGTGCAGCTGTTATTTGCTGGGGCCTATAATATTACAGGGGAAAAAAGTTAAACATACACTTTACAGGCTATGTAAAATTTTTCTGAATTAAGTGATTCATAATAAAAATGGGCTGGGAAGTAGATTCTTGAAATTTCAAGATACTCATTATCATTACAAATCCTGGGGATTGGATTTCAATGGGTTGGAAGACGTTCCATTCCCTTCCATCCTGTTCCTCTGCACGAACAAACTATATCAAAGTTTTCCAATATCATCTCTCTAGTCCAATTGGTTCATGTAAAGCTTTGGTTACATATGTAACCATATATATTATGGATGCTTGAGTATAGGTGGTTTTTGGAGCTGTCAATGACCTTGTTTTATTATATTAGAGCAGTTTTCCTGACTTCTGTCTTCTGTTAAAGCAATGATATTCCTGAAGGAACATGTGTATGGTGTTTGCTTTTCCTATTGATCTGAAAGCCTTTGTTTGGTTGTTTAGATGGGTGAAGAGGAAAATAAAATAGGATGTTTGGTAGGAATGAAAGAGGAAAGAAATAATTTTAGAAAATAGTGGGACCCATTGTACTATTTGTCACCTATTTCTTGTCTCTGTCTCTCTCCATCTCTTCTCTATTTCTCTTGAACCAAACACTTTCGCTTCTTATTTCTCATCTCATTTCCATCTTACTTATTTCTCTCCTCTACCAAACACAATGTTTATAGATTGCTTTATTAGTGACCTAGGATAGAACAAAGCTAATATATTTGCTATGTAATTCAACATAGTAATTAAAATATGTTAAACGTCACCCCTTTCCTGTTGTTTCTCATTGCATATTATTTCTGCAAAATAACTTCTATACGCTTAGAGGTGTGTGACACTTATTTAATGTTCATCAGGTGTTCAACTACGGTTGAATCATTTCCTTCTCCACCAAACTATTCTTCAAATCAAGGAATCCAGCCTGAGATACAGAGGTTGAGAATATTAGTTGGTCCTCCGCTAAGAAGTCCACCAAAACATCAAACTGTGTTAGACTCATTGATGCCTGCTTTTACTTCTGTTGACTCTGAGACTGCAAGTAGTTCAGCACCTGTTGACAAGGATAAATTCATCCGTCCAGAAAGTTTAAACAACTTTGTAATATTTTGCACCAGTGACTTTACAACTGTTTCCAAAGAAGTTCATGTGAGGACCCGCAGAGTACGATTAATTGGGTTAGAGGTATAGACAATTTTTCTTAGGGGCAGCACATTTAACTCCTTTTATTATCTGTCTAATGACCTACATGAGTTTGCTATGTGCAGGGAGCTGGTAAAACTACTCTTTTAAGGGCTGTCTTGAATAAATGTAAACCAAATACTGCTGCCAATGATGATGCAGTTTCAGAGGTTGTGAGAGAAGTTATTGCTGATGGTTTGTGCTATTGTGACTCCAATGGAATAAATATGCAGGTTTTCCATTTTCCATTATTTTTATTTGTCAGATTGTTATTATTCATAGAAAAAAACAAGGATGTTCTTCATTTCTTCAAAAACCTAATCTTAACCAGCTGAATGTCTGTTGCTTGTACTAGTTTCATTCTATATTTGTTTTCTACTTTATGGCAATGTCTGTGTTCTTTTTATGAATGCCAAAGTGTTGAAGCAATCCTAGAACGTTTTTTTTTTATATTCAGGAGGGTAATAGTGTTGTTATCAACCTATTACGTGTATTATATGTTTCATGTTTCAATGAATTCTGATTAACATTTTAGTCAACACAGTTAATATGATGTGCAAACTCACTATTTTTAGTGTTCTTAATACATAACTACTTGAGCTGGATATAGATTCTTCTCAGTTTAATTTTGTAGAAAAATATTTTTATAACCGAATGGTGTCAAATACTGAAGTTAATCAAACATTTGAGGTGCATATTTATGATTGCTTGTAAGAGATTGGCCATGAGCACCAGTAGCTTTCTGTTCATGTTAGATTGAAAGTAAACAGTTTTTTTTTTAAATTGTTTTGCAGGAACTAAATGTGGAAACCTCTCGCTTCAGGGATAAACTATGGCTTGGAATACGTGATCTAAGTCAAAAGACAGATTTGATTGTTTTTGTTCATAACTTATCCCATAGCATACCCCGATGTAGTAATTCAAATGATAATCAACAAAGGCCAGTCCTGTCACTTTTCTTGGATGAAGCTAAAGCTCTTGGAATTCCTTGGGTTCTTGCAATCACAAACAAATTTGCTGTTAGTGCACACCATCAAAAGGCAGCAATTGAGGCTGCTTTGACAGCATACCAAGCATCACCTAGCACGGCTGAAGTTTTAAATTCTTGTCCATATGTTATGCCTGGATTTGTTGGGGCTTCTATTTCTTTGGACGCAATCAATACAAATTCTACTAAAAGGGTGGGTGCTGAAAAGTTTATATTTGCTCCTATTAACTTCATTAGGAAGCCTTTCCTTAAAAGGGAGATTGTTTTTCCAGTAGAAGGAGTAAATTCTCTTTGTCAGCAAATTCACCAAATGCTCCGAAGTCGCGAGGAGTCTTCCTTTCAGGTGGGAAAATCTTTAGTATATCAAATCTTGTGTTTGTTTGAATAATTTTACTACTACATAATTTTGTTTAGCTTATATTTCACTTCTAACTGTGATTATGGCTATTAGAATAACAGACTTTATTATTAATTAAAATTTATTGAGATTCCCCTTTGCTATTTGACAAGACTCATAATGTAATTCCCTTCCCTTATGAATTTCAATCAATAATAAAGGATATTAGAGGATATGTTTCTAGCACTTCTATTGTGGCTTTTGATCTAAATATTATCATCATAGAATGGTACGTTACATGCTTTTATAATATTCATTCTTGAGCTTTCACTAAATGCTGAAATTTTTTAGCATAGTTGGTCATTGTCATTGACATTTTTGAAAAGCTTTGATGGCCAAAGAATATTTGATACTGTCCCCACTCTTCAAAATTAAGTTCAATAAATAGCTTATATAAAATAAGCTTTATTTCAGATCTTTCAACTAAAAGCTTAAAAGTATAGAAGAGTCAATTGTTAACCGTTGCAAATAAGGCACAATTAGGAAAGCTCTATAGACTAGTTAATAATTGCTCAGGTAGGGTGCACCCAAGATAGAGGGTATTTGGGTCTTGATGTAGTTGTAGTATTTGTATAGATATAACGGTTAGTTATTATGTAAGTATCTCAACTATTTAGATTATATTGAATTCCTTTTTATAGGTTGCATAAGCCATAACATTTGATCCTCCTCTGAGTGTTAGTAAGTAGTACAAGTCTATACCAAAAAATTGAACTCATTTGGTGCATGTTGAAAATATTTGCCTAAATATTTTTAATTTGAAGTGGATTAAATTAGTTTTTAGGAGTTTTTGGTATGTTTCAAATTTTAATATATTGTTCAGAGAAAGAGAAAGATACGGGTTTTATAATCTAAATTTAGGAAGCTATTAGTTTGTTTCTAAGATTAAGATAATACTAATATTTGAATTTTTGTTATATTTTTGCTCTATATAGAGTTCATGACCAACATATTGTTGAAGCTCCTTCACATAATACATCTCTTATTCTTTCAAACTATATTTTATAAACAAAAAAAACCAACTAAGCAGTAGATCCAGCTTACTATATTTTGGTAAGCGATGCTCAAATATTCCAGTTCTCTAACATTGACTAAGAATACTATAAGAGGAAAAAGTCAACTCATGTAAACCTTGATGTGGATTATGATGATATATTACTTCTTTACTTACAAACTTTTGTGGTTTGATTTTTGAAAGGCGTGTATTTACTTACAAGCATAGATTAACATTACATTAGTACCAGTTTCGGTGTAAGAGGTGTCAAATAATGGTGTTATCAATCACTTGTCAAATTATCACTGGAAAAGAAATTGATTAGTTGACTTAAATGGAAAGGTGCATATTTTCACTCAAAGGGATTCTTATACCTTTATTTTTTCTTCTTTTTAACATCCACTTTTAATTTTGCACCCTGTAATTTTATAAAAAAATTATGTTTTCACTTCAAGTGTTTTAAGTTTAAAGCTCCAACTTCCGTCTTCGCACCTCTTTTACTATGTGTGAACTTTTTGGCCCCCTTACATTTTTTTTCCATCCTTGGCGGCATTATGTAATGTTAAAGTTTGAGCTATAATAGATTGGGACCTTTAGAGGTCATCCTTTAGCTGGAAGTATGTGCTCATGTACTTTGTGCTTTTTAATACCATCTACTCCCTTGTGTTTTGAGCCCATCAGCTACAGTAAAATATATTGGTAGTTAATATATTCATGTAGAGTGAGCCGTTTGTTTTTTTGTATTTTTTTAGAAAATGATTTATAATTAAAAATATAAAACCAATTATGATAATTAGACAAGTTTTCTAGAAATTGTTAGGGTTAAAGCCCTTCAAAGATAATTTTAAAGTTTTTTTTTCTCTGAAATCAGGAAAAGTAGCTTGCAAAAAAAAGGTTACCATGACAACATTTTATCATAGGAGATAAATTACCTGTCTTCTTATGAGTGATATAATCAATAGTTACCTGTATAAATATACATTTTCTTTATGATGAGGTATCCTCGTTGAGGTACTTATGCAGCCCATCCCTGAAGAACTTTCGTGTTGGCTCAAGCCATTGACGTATGTTTGGCATCAGAGTAGATTTCTACCCATTTCTTTTTACCAACCATAACCTTGGAGTCCACTTTTTTTTTTCTTGGGTAACCTGAATTGCGACAGTTCCGTTCTCTGTTTGTCTGCAATACTTCATGCCATTTAGTTTTCTGCATAGTGAAAACTGAAAATTTGACTTCCAAACGAGTGTAAAGCATCTTCAGATTCTACTCCTGATGTTATGATGGCCCTTGCTTTTGCAGTTAAGGGTGTGTGGTGCCTTTTTCCAGTGAGGTTCTTCCACTAAACAATGTGTGTGTGGTGAATCTTGTAATGACGCAGTTCTTTAGATACTTCACTCAAGATAAAAGATGGAAATCTGGTTAAATAGAAGTTTAGTTATTAGGCTCCCTCTTTAGACATTCTACATCAAGAAGATGATAAAATTTCAGAGTTATTGCTAAACCAGCAGAGCTATTGGGTTAGAAGTTCAATTTGTTATACTCAAGATTCCATGTTTCAGGTGAAACTTTGTTGAGATCTAATACAATTTTACATAACTAACCTGTATGGGGAGAATTGTTCTTTGCTTATATATACTAATTTGGTCATATGGGATCTCCAATATACATTTTCATCTCAATGACTGAACTTTTTCAGGATTAAATATTTACAGCTGAGTTTGATAACTGCCTGATAGATAAAGCAATCGTCAGTATGATAATTTCTAATATTATTTTAGAATTTGGGTTTGGGACCTCACCAAACTTGAGAAAATCTGCTTGTATGATAAGGATGGGCTGTTCTCCACTAGTACACATTATTTTGGTCACGTCACTATCGATATTGGATTTCTTCCAACATTAATCATACATACTCATTGCTGTTTTGTTGGTGCACAACTTGTGGTCATGTTTTTCATTGCACACTCTGATTTATTTTTGTATAAAAGTTCACACTAACAAATTGGATTACTTATTAATGATTTGACCTCAGGAATTTGCAAGAGATAGGCTTACGATGGAGTTGGCACGAGAAGAAGCAATGTCAATTGAAGCAAGTAGAGATGCTCGAGCAAAGGCAAATTCATTGAATTCTGCTGCTGTGGGGGCATCTGTTGGTGCTGGTCTTGGCCTTGTCCTAGCAATTGTAATGGGTGCAGCATCTGCCCTGAGGAAGCCCTAAGGACCAATTTTTCCTTACAATTGACCCGGGCCTTGCTCAACACAAGTTGGATCCTGTCTTCCCGGTGCTCAATTAATTTTTGCTATCAGGATTTCATTCTTTAACTAGATCATAGATATAGATAGAAGAAAAGTATACGAACCCAAATTTTAATTTATTTGTCAACCTAGCACCATATTTCACTCATTTATTTATTAAATTATTTTTAATTCTTGAATTTTGAGTTTCTTATATTGTGAGGAATGGTAAAAATGCAAGTAGATTGGAGTCCAATGAAATTGTGCTGATTGAGCTAAATAGTGTGAATGCATCATCCATGTTTATTTCAAAGAGTCCAATGTCACCAACTAAATGACCAATGGGACAAAACTTAGTCATGTTCCCTAAGTATTCATTATGTTATTAGTAGAGTTTATGAAAATTTAAACAATGAAAAACTATACGACTATATATATATATATATATTATTAAAACTAAAAAAATATATATCCAAAATCTTGTATATTCCGAGGGAATTATAGTAAAATTTATTTGAATTGTATTTCTAACTAAAGGCTATTATTTTATTTGATCCGCATTTTTAATATTTTAAATAATAAATATTTCTCGTAATTGACAATTGTAATTTTATAAACCATGTTAACTCATAAATTATCTATTAGCTATAATTTAGTTTACTTTATTAAAAAGTAAAACAATACAAATATATTTATCACATACTGCTTTTACCAAAAAAAATATGTATTACAAATTTATACAATTTATTTTTCGTCGTTATCTCTTCTCCCTTAAATTTCTTTTCACATTATTGTTCTAGTTCTCACAGCTAATAGCTATTGTAAGACTATTATATATATAGTATTTTTTATCGAAGGATATATATATATATATATATATATATATATATATATATATATATATATATATATATATATATATATATATATAAATATATATATTTTT
>Ga0123342_1004752_pt1 | contig 20405 bp, 16 predicted proteins | sample Turbeawhitnodule_FD_89960 | JGI IMG/M metagenome (GOLD analysis project Ga0123342, IMG submission 89960) | Root nodule microbial communities of legume samples collected from Mexico - Turtle bean Mexico white nodule | ecosystem: Host-associated > Plants > Roots > Nodule | place: Mexico: Nepantla... | reverse complement strand
GTGGAGTGTGTAAGTGTGTAAGTGTGAAGTAGAAAGGAAAGAGGGAGTAGGAGAAAGGAAAAGAAATATGCAAAAGGGTAACGCGTGGATAGGAAAAAGACAAGTGGTCGCATCGCATCCATCCCTGTCTTTTTGCTTTGTCGCATAGGTTTTACCATGATTAAGGAAATTGCATTTGTAATTTAGTTTTTCGCAAATCTACTTTGTGTCTACCCAAGTGTCTCTCTTTCTCCTACATTCCAATGTACTTGGATTACTGCAAGCAACGATAGAGTCAGAAAATTTTCGTAGATCAGATTTTCTACAAAATTATACTGAGAAGTTACGGTTTAATTAAGATTAAAAATGTTAGATTAATGAAATTGTATAAGAGAAATACGATTTTAAAATGTTAATCAAAGGGAATAGTATGGCTTCAATACGGTTTTAAAATGTTATGGCTGAAACTCAATGGTTTTTTTTTAAAAAAAAGTTATTTTTTAGTCTTTTCTTAAATCATGTAATAATTTAAGAAATATTTAGTTGTATCGTTTTAATTGAAAAGAGTGTATGAAGATTAATAATGATGGTAAAACATTACATCTAATATGCTAAAAAAAACTGGAAACCTTAACGAAAAACATAAAAAACATAAAACTGAGAATGTTAAGAAAAAATCGTAAACCTTAACTAGAAACCTTGAAACAAAATCTAAAACATAAGAAGTAAATGCTGAAATTCTAACTCGTAACATTAAAGTAAAGTGTAAACCTTCATCGAAAACCTTAATAAAAAAATCTTAAGTTTCTCAGATTTTAGGGTTTATGCTTATCATTCTGAATTTTAGGTTTTCAATTAAAGTTTACGATGAAGGTTTGAGTTTTATGGTTACAAACTACAATTTGAGCATTTACTCTGAATTTGAAGTTTTAAATAAAGATTTGTAATTAAGGTTTATGTTTTGAGATGAGTAGGTATGAGAGAAAAGTGTGGGATGTGTGTGAAAAAGCAAAAGCGAGTAAGGAGGGTACGGGATGATTTGTGTGGCAGTGAATGCGTGGAAACACAGGCTGTCATGCTTGAGGAGGGCTTGGACGTCACCTAGGAAGAGAGACAGGGTGTAAAAGGTAAATCTATAGGTGTGCAGAGTAAACATGAGGCCTTTTTCTTTGTTTTGTTTCGATCCTTTCTTTTAGTTTTTCTTTTAAAAGCTTGGACAGATTCTACCTGCACCATACCATTTTTTACCCACAACCAACAGCATTATGTGAAATGTTTTGTTTGTCCTTATCATATTTTACCTACACCCAACAGCACTATGTGAAATGTCATGCGTGTCCTTAATGAGTTATGTGAAATGTCTATTGTATCCTTAACGAAATAAAAGTTAGGTTTCCACTACAAACATCCCCTACATCCAATCATAAGCACCCAACATTCACTGATTACCTAAGGTACGACTGCATCCAACACACACCACTGAGTTCCTAAGGCACAACGATAGAAAGGAGGAGAAGAGTTGTCGTTCACAAAGGAGGAGAAAAGTTGTGGTTGTGGAAACTAATATGCAGTGCAGTAAGTTTTAGCACATTCTATGACTTCCAGATATATATATCCGGAAGTGTTTTTTCTCTTCTAAACGTGCATATCCGGGACGGTACCGAATGCTTATAATCGGAAGGTTATATAGTTAAGTTTTTGCCTCCAAATTAGATATCCTTAGGCATTCAATTTCGGATAACGATGTCCATAGTCAAAGAGTACAATTCTGGATAACAATATATGTAGGCAAACATGACACTTCTGGATACCAATATCCATAGACAAAGCTAACACTTCTGGATGCCAATATCCATAGGCAAATATGTGACTTCTGGATATTAACATTTCTTCTCATCAGTTGCCCTAGGTCAGACCTTGGAGTTGCCCTAGGTCAGACCTTGAAGTTGCCCTAGGTCAGACCTTGGTGGTGGACTTCGGGTTGACTTCTCTCATTTGTTGTTGGTGCCTTTGGATACTAATAATTCACAATGAGAGAAGCTTCACCTATTGATTACACTCCGAAAATCAAGTAAGTGAGAGCATATAAATATAAAAAACTATATGCAAAATAACTGTATGAGTGCAATCTTTCCAAATTTGGAAAGAGCAAATGTTGCACTTTGATATTACATCCCATGTGAATCTATTAGATGAGAGTGAAAACCAAAAAGAACAACATTCAATATCAATCAATTTAAAGTTGTAAATATTTATTAATATAACTATAAGATGGAGGTCCTTTTTTTGACAGCAACTATTATGTACCAACTAACAATGTCAAAAAAAGAGTAATACACAGTAGCCAACTCATCAACGTAATTGAAAGAAAGGATTTCAGTTGAAAGTCTTATTTGTTATGCTAAACAAATGAGCCTAAACGGGTTTCCGTCGGCAGAGGACAGCTAGGCGAGCTCTAGCAGGAGAAACAAGGGTGTGGTGTGGATGGGATGGAACCGAGACGCATTCGTGACAAGGTAAAATGAGGTCTGACAGGCCATAACCCAGATAGATCCAAGATTCTTACTCTTAAGCGAGATGAATGATTGGTTTGCTATGAGACCCATCGACCTTGGAAGTGAATAGAAAGAAAGAATTGTTGGTTAGATTCAAAGTATGCCAGTTGATTGATTCTACTCACTTTCCATATTGGCTTAGTGTTACATTTATCATTGGTGTCGCTTTTTTTATATTATTATATAAGAGAAAGTCACTATAGTGAGTGATCTGCCCCTATAACAAACAATAAAATAAGAGAAAAAAGTTGTTAATGTAGGTTGGATCAACGTGGAGATAAATACTATCTGACTTTCATGATTGAATTGATTCCATGGGACACTTTGTCGAGATTGGCTTGGTCTTCAGTGTAAAAAAGTGAATGTTCAAGTACAAGATCGAAAAGAATGCATTGTATGAACATTAAGATGCCGAAGAGAAAAAGAAGGAGGAAAAACATTGTTTAGTTAGGAACGAAGATAGTTGACCAGCATAGAGAGGGCTTTAGCAAGTAGAGGACCATAGGGTAGAGAAGTCGTCTGGTTATCAAAATTCTGTATAGAAAGAAAATTTATTTCCACTTTTTTTTTTCCTTTCCTTAAGGTCTCAATTCCTTTTTATAGTCTTCTTCGTCTTACCTTTCAAAGTTTAACAAATTCTGTATAGAAGGAAAATTTATTTCCACCTTTTTTTTGACTTTCCTTAAGGTCTCAATTCCTTTTTATAGTCTTCTTCGTCTTACCTTTCAAAGTTTAACAAACACAAAGATATTATGTTATTATACAGGTACATGCAACGTTATCATTATCATTTTTATTATACAGGCACACTTCTGTCTTTCACATAGAAAACATACACAAATATGTAATATGGTTTTTGTGTTTAAAAACTTATGTTGGGTGCATATAAAAACTGATAGGTGCAGGGAGAAATTGCCTGGACTAATGGCTAGCCCAAAATAATTAAAAATGAAAATAAAAAATTATAAAAAAATCAATACTACTTTAGTTTATTTCTATAAAATCATGCAAAAAAAATGTGTATAGATGCTGTGATACTTACTCTTTTTTACAATCTATACATCTTTTGTCCTCTTTCGATAAAAAATAAATTATCGTTGACATGGGAAAATACTAAAATAATTTTAGTAATAACTGTAATAAAATAGTTACATTCTCGTTACAAAAATATTTCAACATTATATCACATGTTATTTGTTAGAAAAAAGAATCGTCAACAGTTATATCACACATCACACGGATATTGTGTGAATCATAGTCAATTTATAAACAAACAAAAAAACTATCCAAACTTCAAGCAAAAACAGTTCCAAATCTTTATTTAAAATCAAAGTCTATTCAACCTCAACGTTGAAAGCACATTTGTAAGAAATTCTCGTCAAAAACAACAATTAATAAGATCCATGTCAGCAACAATTGTGTTAACCTAAAGCAAAAAATGCACTAATGTCCTCTTGGGGATGAAATTCATCCTATGTAAACAGGTCATAGATGGACTAGGAAGAATGCCAAACTATATAACAAATAATTTGAGATTTGTGATGATATCAAAACAAATATAGGTAAGATTCTAGAAAGTATTAAGATGACATTTCTCATGTATTCATCAATGTCTGCAACCGTAAAACTAGAGAAAACAAACCAATCCAGTCCAGCAATCAAAACTTACAAAATACAAAAAAGAGTGAAAAAAAACTAGGAAGCATAACATTAAAATTCGGATCAAGATCAAGCATCTGCAATGGTCACCTCAACCTCCACACCAGGTTCAATCGTGATAGAGGTAATTTGCTTAACCACCTCTGGAGAACTGTAGAGGTCAATGACTCTCTTGTGCACACGAAGTTCAAATCTATCCCATGTGTTGGTACCTAAAACCAAGAAGCAGTTTCATAAACACAAGGCGTGATAACACCATTCCTTTTACAACAACATTCAGAAAATGTAAACACAGAACAATATTATCATTCCATAAGATCATACATACAGGCAGTTAGTGTAAGACAAAAAAGCCAACACGTATCAAGCTTTCAGCCCCAACAGAACTTTATCTATGTTTCAGACAGTAAGAATGCTAATGCTCACAGTTCACATATAAAAACAATTGAAGAATAACAAAAGAACCAATCCCACCAGCCATATGCAAAAGAAAGTCAACTAATATCATATAGAATTAAACATCACAATTTGTTGAAGAACTCTGATCAAGTAGCACGTATCATTGACTGAAAAGGAATTAAATGAAATACAGACATAACGTTAACGATTGCCCTGCAACTAAACTACTCAAAGAATGAAAATTGAAAAACAAATGCATTTTAATCTCCCACTTCATCTTTTCTGTTAGAATCAAAAATCAATGAACCCCCCTCCTAATTCATATTTATAAGCACAATATAAATCTGTTCCTTTTTCCTTCACACTGATCCCCTCAAACTTCCCATTTAGCACATTCCAGACCTTGCAAACTAAATTATAGCAAAACCCAAAAAGAAAAGAGAAGTCTTGAATCACTTAAAGTATATAGTAAAAGAAGCAGAAAAGAAAAGGGGCAATAACAAGTAAGGAAAGGGTGAAAATACCTTCACCACAAGGGGATTTCCTGGTAGTTATGAGAAGAACCTTAGTGGGCATCCTAACAGGTCCCTTAACCCTGAGGTGCTTGTCCTTTGCACCGCGAACAAGGTCCCCACAAACTAAAAAACAGTGAAATCAAAGTTGAAACGCAAGGCCAAGGATAGGAAGAATGAAGCATGAAAAGAAGAAGAAGAAATACCCTTCTCGAGATTTTTGACGTGCTTGGAGGAAAGGGTGATCCTTATCTTGTGGATCTGTTCCTGGGATTCTTCAAAGCCGGGCTTGGTGGGCTTCATCGCGGCGTACGCCATGTTCACGGCCACAGAGAGGAAGGGAAGAAGAAGCCGCCTGCTTGTGAGAATGAGAGACGAAGGAATGGGAAACCTAGAAAAGGTTTTTAGGGCAAAAAATTAGTAAACCCTATTAAAGCTAGTCAATTACAACTCAATTTTTATTCACTTATTCAATAAATAACACTACTCGAATCAAATGGGATTCATTGTATAATTATAAATAGTCAATAATTATATATAATCTATAGATATAAAGGGGATTTTTCTTGTAATCGATTTTTATATTTATTTTTTATATTAATATTTTATTTTATTATTTTGAAAATTATAATAAGAGATTTTTTTTTATCATTTTATTGTTATCTTTAGATATTTTTATCATTTTTTAGTATTTATTTTTATTTTTTTAATTTTATTATCTAAAAATCAAACCTAACTTTCTTACAAAAAAAATTATCACTTCGTTCTCTATCAAAAACTTCACACTTTCTTCTTTATCAATTTTTTTTTATATTTACTTTTATTTTTCTAATTTTATTATCTAAAAATCAAACCTAATTTCCTTCAAAATAAAATAACACTTTTCACTTCCTTTTCTGTCAAAAACTTCACACTTTCCTCTAAATAAAAAACTTCTCGTTTTACTCGCTCTTAATTGTCATTTTTTAAACCATTGCAACACCCAACTAGTAAGTGTGTATTCAGAAACCTAAAATCCCAGAGTAAGAAAAAAGTGTTTACAATGGAGAGCTTCATAGGGTTTTCTTAGTTTCTTTTCTTATTTGTAATTTTTTTGCCTCCGCATGGAAAACTAAACCTTTTGTTTGATTTCTTTGTGATTCCCCATTGAGTTCTGAGGTTTTGATCAATAAAAGTTTCTATTTTCAATTAAAAAAAAGTGTTCACAATGATGACAAAACACTCCATTCTTTTTTTTCACCAATCTTAAATTAATTTTTTTATTATTATTAATAGTTTGACATAAAATACATAATTATATTGAATTAATACAAAAGAAATCATTGTCGTTATCCAATGCATGAAGTTTGATACCTTGATTAAATTATGACTAGTGACCCTCCAATGTATCTTCTCTAATTTTCCTCAAGGGTTCTTCCAATTTCAAAGAGTAAATTTTTCATAGTGTATAGTAATAATAAGAATATAACAGTAATAACAAATTGTATACCTATATATAAAGAGGATTTTTTTGTGTGTAAACATTTACTTCTCAAATTTATCTTATATTAATATTTATTTTATTATTTTATTTTGAATAATCTCACTCATTTCATATTTTTCTGAGTAGTTATTAAATAAAACTGTTTTTATGATCATTTAGTTTTGAAAACTATTTTTTTATTTGTTTTTAACACTAATATTTATTATTTGTTTTTAAAACTAATATTTATTGTGGATTTTCTTTTGCATATCGTTATTCTTGATTTTTTACTGAATTTTTTCTCTTGGGTTTTCTCCTCTCTCATTAGGTTATCAAAAAAGAATTAAAAATTATTACTTCTCATACTCTAATTTTCATACTCTAATTTGACCGTATGCACAATCACATTATAATGTTTTTTATCATCACTCCCATTTAAATTTGAACCGTAAAACTAGTATGTAAAATGTTTCAGTCTTTTATTTTATTTATTATCTTATTTTGATTTATAATTTTTTTTATGAAGATCTAAATTTTTGTTTACAACATGGAACATAATTTAATGGAAGGTCTTTTAAAATCATTGTGTTAACCAAAATAAATATAAATTTACTAAAATTAATGAGTTTTAATAATTTTAAATTCAATTGTATTTTTTTTTAAAATATTTTTATGACATAATTTTCACAATCTATGTTAAAAATCTCGGTGAATACTTATGGCGAGATCTTCTATTAAAAAAGGTATATTTTTTTTTCATCCACCATTAAAAGAAAGATCTTGCTTAAAAGATTAAAACTTAATTTAAGTAATGATGAAACTAGTATATATCCTTGCAATATATAGATTTTCTAAAGGTCATTCACTAATTATTATTATTATTATAAAAAGTAATATCAATAATAAATTGCCACACATGTGGAGTTGTGTGTATCTTATAAATTTTGATGTTTCTCATTTGGGTTTCTATTTATTTTACTGCTAACTTTTATTTTATTTTGTGTCAAGGAGGCTGTGATCCAAAATATTCTATTTTTCACTTTTTTTAAAATTATAAGTTTGATTTGTTTTGATATTTACTGTTTTTTCCGATGCTTGTAGTACACACAATATATCTTCTTTCTTACTCATTTGATTTTTTTTTTCAATTTTTTCCCTCAAAATTCAAACTTCACATATTTTATTCAAATATTCTTTGTTGTTAGCATACAACCGTAGAAACATGGGTTGTATTATTTTTTTTTTTAATTTATAGAAATGGTTTTAGTAAGAATTTATATACAAAATATCACATTTAATAAATACAAACATTTGACCGATTGAAAATCAAGAACAAGAAACAAAACATGTTTTAGAATTTTTGATATAGAATGGGTATGGAAGAAGAAGATGAAGAGTTGAAGAAACTTATGTGGTTGAAGACTTGGGAATGGTCAGGCCACTTGAAGGATGGTTGACTCCAAGATTAGTGAGATGCCGCCACTTGAGAGTTCTCAAAACCCACAAGATAAGACTAAGAGAAAAGAAAAACAACTCTCACACAAATCTCTCTCAAATTGAGTAGAGTTTCTTTACTTCCAAATTCAATACCAATGTTATGTTTACAAAAAACCAAGCTCCTTTTTATATAGAATAGAGGACCGATTATGAATAGGCAAGGTACATGAAAAGGCATTTGCAAATGCCGCCCCTTTTCACGTCACTTCCTATTCTAGAAAATGTGACTTTTCCTACTACTTCCCTTTTAATCTATCTTGAATCTATTTCTAAAGATATTACAAAAATATATTAATTGGGCTTGGGCCTCATTTTGAGAAGACTAATAAGAAGAACTTCAAATGCTTTGAGCCTTTTCCATTTCTTCTATTGATGAAATCTTTATTTGCTTGTTGAGATGACCCTTCAAATATAGCATCCTTGGTCATCTTCATGTATTTTTGGGTTACATCATGCCCTCCAAGTTGGAGAAAATTCGATCATGAATTTAGTACTCCTGCATAAGACAAAGTCAGTTTGAAATTAGATAAGAGAATGCAAGAAGAGATAGGCAAACTTGATTTAGCATTTGTAAGCGTTGGGAGTTTAGAAAAAGAGGTTCTATAGACAGACCATGTTGGAAAAGATTGTTTGGGAATGATGACATTGTTTTGAAAAAAAGTCTTCTTAACTGGTGAAAACCATTAGGAGGTATGTAAAAATCATAAAAAACATTCTTTAACCAAGATGGTGTTGAAGTAGGAACCTTTGATAATGAAAAAGACAAAGAAGAAGAATACCTTGTAGATTCAAGTTGAGGTATAACACGAGTCAACATGATTGATTTAATAGATAAGGTATTGTGACTCGGTTTAGCACTTACTTCCTTTGCTTTCTCATTTTCTCTTTTAGTTTTCATTTTTATTTGGTCCTCATGAACCTCTTGGGGAGAGAGGGGTTTTAAAGTAACCTTGCACCCTTGGAAGGAAAAAGACATTGTGTTGGCTAGGCCATCATGTAAAACATGTCTATCATATTGCCAAGGCCTTCCTAAAAGAATATGAGTTGCTTCCATAGGCGCACCATCACATAAAACCTCATCTTTATACTTTCCTATTGCAAAGTTTATGAGGACTTGTTTGTTACCATGATTTCACCTTAGTACAACTACCCCCATCAATAATCAAGGAACATAACTTGTTGGTGATAAGACAACGGGTGTGGAAAATATTTTCTCTTTGGGTATCATCCAAAGGTTTTGTTCCCAACATTCGCCTTATCATCAATAAGTAACCTTCACAAGGTATTTCACATTCATATTCACTAAGGGTTTTTGAAGGGGAAGGGGAGTTAGATCTAGATGAGTTATCACTATGTTCACTAACTACTTGATCCCCCTTAACCGTCATGGTTCTCTTTGTTGGACAATTGGCGGCTATATGACCAAAACCTAAACATTTAAAACATTTTTTACTTGAGGTCTTGGTAGGTGATATAGGAGTTGAAGGTGAGGGTTTTGAATTTTTTGGTTTGTAAGTGGACTCCTTTTTAAAATTGGAGGGAAAAGTTGAAGTAGTTTTGTGTTTATTTGTCCAAGATGTGTGGTAAAAGCCATCATTGTGAGCCATCATATGAAAAAACTTGGGAAAGAATATTGAATGAAAAAGACAATCAAGAAAATAAGGCACTCAATCAAAGATAGTACACAAATGGAACCTAGAGAATAACATTAGAATTGGATGAATAAAACCAAAAAACAATACTACTGGAATTTTCTATAAAATGTGCGTGAATTTAAAAATTTATGCTAAACTGAAAACTGCAAAGTTGAATGTGAAACTTAAACCACATAAAACTCAAGTTCTTATCTCAAAATAGGTGCTGGAATTGTACTAAAACAGTGCACCAATTAATTGTGATAAATTTTCTAAAATCACTGCCGCTTCATTGTTTTTCCAGAGTCAGAATTTTGCACTTTGTACGTATTTCATTTATCATTTTTTTGTATTTTGAATTTTGCTACACTTCTTTTTTTCACTCTTTTGTAACACTTCAATCTACTCTGATCCAGAGTTTCATAATTTTTTGCCAAAAAAATTAATTTTGATAAACAATTTTAGTCAACACAGATTTAGTGAAAACAGAAGAAACCTATTCTGAAACTAAAAACAACATTGAGAAACTTAAAAGACACAATGGAAATGATGTATAAGAACTTGTATGGATGTAACAAACAAGCATGAACACAAATCTAAAAAGAAAAAAAATGCACCAAAAGATCAAAAACAGAATTATAAAACTGCACTGAAGTAAAAATCAATCAACCAAAATTAGCAAGAAAAGTACTACATAGAATTAATGACATTATTGGAGAAACATGACTTAACAAAACTCATATGGATTAAAAAATCAAAATGACTCAAACACAATTAATTTGTACCAATTAAAACAACAAGAAAGACTCAATTAAAAATGAAAAATAGAACAACACACACAAAAAGGAACCCTAAAAAAACAAACCCATGGCTCATGATACCACATGATGTGATTTGATTCATGAATAAACACTTTCAAGAACTTGGATCAAGGTTCTACAAACAATTGAAAGAACACAACTCAAGAAACCCAATAGAAACCTATTTCAAGAACATGAACTGAATAGAACATCAACAAGTAATTCCAACCGATAAAACAAGAATCAATGACAAACTACGATTATAAGCATTCAATAGAAACATTTGACCGATTGAAAATCAAGAACAAGAAACAAAATATGTTTTAGAGTTTTTTATATAGAATTGGTATGGAAGAAGAAGATGAAGAGTTGAAAAAACTTATGTGGTTGAAGACTTAGGAATGGTCACGCCACTTAAAGGATGGTTGGATCCAAGATGAGTGAGATGTCGCCACTTGAGAGTTCCCAAAACCCACAAGATAAGACTAAGAGAAAAGGAGAACAAGTCTCACACAAATCTCTCTCAAATTGAGTAGAGTTTCTTTACTTCCAAATTCAATATCAATGTTATGTTTACAAAAACCAAGTTCCTCTTTATATAGAATAGAGGATCGATTATGAATAGGCAAGGTACATGAAAAGGCATTTGCAAATGCCGCCCCTTTTCAAGTCACTTCCTATTCTAGAAAATGTGACTTTTCCTACTACTTCCCTTTTAATCTATCTTGAATCTATTTTTAAAGATATTACAAAAAGATATTAATTGGACTTGGGCCTCATTTTGAGAAGACTAATAAGAAGAACTTCAAATTCTTTGGGCCTTGTTCATTTCTTCTATTGATGAAGTCTTTATTTGCTTGTTGAGATGACCCTTCAAGTATAGCATCCTTGGTCATCTTCATGTATTTTTGGGTTACATCTGGTGGCATGTTGCATGAGAGGTGATAAAAGGAGAATAGGTCTCTAGGTAAAGGTATGCTGTTTTTGCACACTTGACTAAATTGCTATTTTTCGGTGAGCCCTTACTGACTTGATCTTCGAAGTGTAATGAACAGGTAGGGCGCCCTCTTTCCCAACGGAGCCTTATTCTAGCACAACAAAGAGACGTGATTCTAGTTCCAAAGGAGACAGATATAGGAGGCAACGTTCAGCCTAAGGTCAACCGGCGACGCAGTCAACCGGCAAGAACATTTGACGCCCACTGTGGGGTTCGCTAAAACCTGATCCCATCCACACTTTGTTCAAGCTCTTAGACGAAAATGGGGAACGCAAGGCAAGTACCAGTGGTACAAGAAGGTGCAGGCGAGGCTCCCACTTTGCAGCAGCTTATGGAGACCATTAGGGCCTTCCAAGAAGCCAATGAATAGTCCAAACAGTTACAAGAGAAATTACGAGAAGAGCTACGCAAAACTAATGAGGATTTGCGACGTGACCGTCGTATCTTGGGACAACGAGAGATGAACCCGCCTGAGAGAGACTGCCCCAAGCCTTTCTTGAGGGCCATCATGGATGAGCCAATGCCTGCGAACAGTGTGGCACCCAAGATTGCTTTCATGGGGGTGGAAGACCCCGGAAGTCACCTCATTGCGTTTAATGCCCAGATGATAATCACGGGTGGCTCAGACGCAGTGCGATGCAAGATGTTCATGGGCACTTTCACAGGCACAACCATACAGTGGTTCAGTGGACTCCCCAATGGCCATATTTCCTCTTTTGTCCAGTTCGCCAAGCTATTCCGGGAACAATTTCATGCAAACCGGGTCAAACCTCCCGTACTGTATGATCTCTTCAATGTGCGACAGAGGGAAGGGGAGACGCTGAAATATTACTTGAATCGGTTCTGGGCTCTCATCGTAACACTCCAGACCCACGACGAAAATGTCATGGTGTTCGCTTTCGAGCAAGGGGTCGCTCCGGGGTCGTTTTGAACCTCCCTTATAAAGAACCCGGCCGAAACCTTTTATGTAATTAGGTGAAGAGCAGTCGCTCACATCAATACCGAAGAAGCGGTTTTAGCCAGGAACAATGGTTCGCATTCTCGGCTGTCTAAACCGAGAGAGGCAAGCAAGGCTTCTTGGCCTATGAGGGTCAATGAAACCTCGACTGGGAAGAAGGCAGAATCAAGACAGCACCCCTACGAGAAGGGAGAGTCCAAAGAAAGAGGCAAAGAGGAGGAGGTCCGCCTAAATTCCGCATATCATACAAGGAATTGATATCCATACCTGCAGTAGCCGAGAAGTTGAGGTTCCCCCAGAAGGCTGATAGGAACCTGGGAGGAAGAAAAGACATCTGGTGTGAGTTTCATAAGGGGTTCAAACATGGTGTCGAACGGTGCATGGCCTTAGGCTATCAGTTGGTCGAGCTTTTGAAGGAAGGTCTCTTGAAAGAGTATCTTGAGGTTGACGACAGAGAGCGACAGGGGGAAGCTGTTCTGGGGGACCCACCACATGAGACACTTGTACATGGTGAGCTAAACACGATCTCGGTGGGTTCTCGGGTGGAGGAAGCACGACAACCAAGCGTAAGAGGTACGTGTGGGCGGTAATGACGCTAGAGACGAAAGGTCACGGTGACACCCCGGATCCGGATCTCTATTTCACCAAGGCAGACTTGGTGGGTGTAGTCCCTCATGACAATGACCCGGTAGTAATATCCGTTGTCTTGGTGGGAAGAAAGGTGCATCGATCTCTCATTGATCAAGGAAGCTCGACAAACGTGTTGTTCTGGTCCACGTTCGTCAACTTGCGGTTATCCCCCGATCAACTGAGGCCGCATGACAAATGTTCAATCGGTTTCGTAGGAGACCAGGTGGAATGCCAAGGATATATTGACCTGAGGACAACCTTTTCAGATGAAGAAGCCGCCAGGACTATTGTCATCAGGTATGTGGTAGTTAATACTCCTTCTGATTACAATTTGTTGTTGGGAAGACCCTCGTTAAACAGGTTATGAGCAGTAGCGTCCACAAAACACATGAAGATGAAGCTGCCATCCCTCGAGGGAAGGGTGATCACGATACGATCCAATCAAAAAGACGTTCAGAAATGTTACGAGAGTAGCCTAAAGTGCATGAGGAGTTATAACGCCTACACTATCTCTCAAGGGGGAAAGGTAGCCGAAGTTTTAGAAACCGAGCTCAGCCACCGACCTCGACTAGGACCAGCTAGCGAAATCCAAGAAAGGGAGATCGAAGGAAAATTATTCAAGCTCAGTGCCTCTATGGGGCAAGAGCTGCAAGATCAGATAGCTGGGGTGATAGCTAAACACCTGGACGTGTTCGCATGGAACTCCGCTGACATGCTCGGGATAGATCCCGATTTCTTGTGCCATAAGCTTACTATGGATAACAGGATCCGACTAGTGGTCCAGAGAAGGAGAAAATTCAATGAGGAAAGGCGCCTGGTTATCAAGACCGAGTCACAGAAGTTGCTGAACGCCGACCATATATTAAGGAGATTCAATACCCCGAGTGGCTGACAAACATAGTGTCGGTTTGAAAGAACAACAACAAGTGAAGAATGTGCATGGACTTCACAGACCTGAACAAGGCCTGCCCAAAGGATTCCTACCCCCTGCCGAGCATTGATTCCTTGGTGGATAGTGCCTCGGGATGTCGACTGCTGAGCTTCCTAGACGCATTCTCAGGGTACAATCAGATTCAGATGCACCCAAATGATGAAGATAAGACCGCTTTCATGATGGAGCACGCCAGCTACTAGTACAAGGTCATGCCATTTGGCCTAAAAAACGCTGGTGCCACCTATCAGTGCTTGATGGACAGGATCATCGCCCCTATGCTCAGGCGAAATGTACAAGCATATGTGGGCGATATGGTTGTCACCTCTAAGAAGGAAAAACAACATGTAACGGATCTAGACTGTGAGTAAGTATAATATGAAGTTAAACCCCAAAAATATTCTTTGTTGTTATCATACAACTGTAGAAACATGGGTTGTATTATTTTTGTTTTAATTTATAGAAATGGTTTTAGTAAGAATCTATATACAAAATATCACATTTAATAAATACAAACATTTAATTGTATTTTACGATTTTAAATTTAGATGACAATAAGGTAAAATGGTTGTCAAATATTTATTAAATATTATAAAAATTTAAATCAAAATTGATGGAATATGATATTGACACAATTTTAATGATAAAAGAAATACATTTTATTTTAAAAAAAATTATAATTATATAAATTTTAAAATAAAATACAAAATAAATAAATAATTAATATTTTAGAGATTTAAAACAACAACAAATATAAAAACAAAATGAGTATATATATTATTGTCTATATATTTGATTTAAAAAAATTAAATATTACTATAATCACTTAAAAAATTTATCAATTAAGACTTAAATTTCTTTTAATTTGAAATACTAATTAAGATAAATAAAATAATAAAATATTTAAATTAAAATGATTTTTTTTAGTTGAAAAATTCAATCAAGTAATTTATCTAGTACTAATTAAGATAATCATTTGTTTATTTTTTAAAAATACAATTTATGACAATATAAGAGTAAGAAAATAGATATAAAATTAAAAAAAATTTAAAAATATTTGATAAGAATATTTTAATATATTAATAATTTTTAATAATTTAAAATTTTAAAAAGAAAATTTCATTCTAAAATGTTACAAGTAACATCCGATATAAAAAAAAATATAATTGTACATGTAAAAAAAATCACATTAATTTAAGTTGATTTGAATACTTCATTTTAGAGAGTCAAATTGTTGTTGCATTTGATAAAAAGTTTAAAAAATATTCAAATAAGTATAAATGAAATCATATCATATGTAAAAATTTTTATTTAAAAAAATATGATTTTTGATTGAAAGTTGAATGTTTGTTTGTTGTGAAGCTTGATGGGAATGTGGGAGAGCAATGCATAAAAAAGAATGGTATAGTTGTTGAGTTCGTTAATAACAAAAATAAAAATAAAGATACAAAGTAATGATAAATATAAAAAATTGGATACATAATATTAATAATAAGAAAAAATAGAGATACACATTAATAACAAAAAAAAATGCGAATACACTGGCGCGCGCCTTTGTCCCGTAGTAATAAGTTAAAGTAAATTTTTACTTAAATTGTGTATATAAATTAGGGCACATAACTTTATTTATTTAAGCATCTCAATTTTTAAAAATTAAATTAATTTTATATTAAAAAAAACAATAAATTATATATCTATGATTGTTAAAAAATTATTTAAATTAAATTGATATTAACCACAATTAAATTGATTAAAAGTCATAATTTTTTATAAAAATTAAATTAAATTATTAAAGTAATTTAGTTTTATCGTTACTAAATATAAATTTCTAAACTAATGTGAAATAATGCAAAATATAATTTATGAGATCGTCAAATATACTCTAAAATAAAATTTTTATTAATAATGATTGGTATAATTACTTTATTTGTTCTTGTCAATATTTAATTTAATACAATAATTTTTGAAAAAGTAATTTAGTTTTTTTTTAAATATATATAAGTTGATCATTTCCATTAAGTCCCACCTTACCTTGTTATTTATGTAAGAAAGGATGGAATTGAGACATGTGACATGTTAAGATGAGTGTTGTCTGTGATTTCCTCTTCGCTTTCCAGAATCTCTGTCCAGGGGAACGAACGAAGAATAACGACGTATTGGATTGGATGAAGAAAGTCATGATTGGAGCCAGCTGCGGTTGTCCTTGGCGACATGGGAAGAGTGGAACTCGACAAGATTGACAAGCGCGTCGCGGTGGGAGGAGTGAAGGGGAGTGTGAGAGACGCGCTAGGCACGGAGTGAGATCCACGCGAGAAAGAGGAAGATGACGAGAAGGAATGGGATGGGGTAAGGTCGCTGGATGAACCAGGTGATGATAGAGGGACGGGTCTATTGGGACGACGTCGTTTGGGAGTTTATGAAGCTCATTCTTCTCTGCGTCGCCATTGTGTTGTTGTTCTTCTCTCTTTCTCTCTCTCTCATTCTGCGATTTTCGAATTCGATTTGGAAATGAAAGTGGAAGAAGTCGATTTGTTGTTCCTCTCTCTTTACTCTTTAATTTCATCACTATATTCGTTCCCTTCTTCTTCTTCACCGCAAATTACATTTTCACAGTGTTCGCCGCAAGGTTTATTATCTCCCGCAAATGATTATTTTACCTTTTTACGCCAATATTTTAGAGACTATTGTTGTTATTTCATATTACATTTCGTAATTGTGCTTAATCTTTGGTTAATGATATATGTTGTGTTAGCCGGTTAGGTTTTCATGGTGTGTTGTGGAATATGGACCAAAACACAATTGTTTTCTAGGTTTTAACTTTATTTTTTTGTTTTCCATCGTTGTCTTCGTAGAATATCTTCGATGGCATCCCAAATTATCTTTGAGTAGTCTGGAATCAATACATTCGCCCATGCTACCCAGACTAAGTTGCTTGAGCTCTTGGGAAAACTTAAACAAGAGGTTTTGTTTTTATTTACCCTCTTCAATTATACCTAAGTTTATTGACACGTCACATCTCTGAATCCCACCTCTCTGCCACATAAGTAGCATTTGACATTGTAAGGTGCGATTTAACGGAAAGGATCAATTTGTATATATTTTAAAAAATATAGGGACCAAATTGATTTTTTTTAAAATCACAAACCTAAATTGAATATTGATCCTAAATATAGGGACGAACAAGGTAATTATACCATAATGATTTAGAATAAGATGTAGTATACTCGTCTTTTATTAAATCTAAAGAAAAGTTTTTGTTTTTATATGAATATTTGAATACTTATAGGTTCTTTGCATATTTAATGACATAAACTTTGATTTCAAAAGACACCTTATAACCTTTATCTAACCGTGAACAAACACTTAATTTTTTTTATTAATCTTAAAAACATATAAAACATAAAAAATGAATTTGACACTTGAATTAATTTTAATTTCCTTTCAAAATAAGTTGTTTTTCATTCCCAAATTTTGCTTTAGAAGTATTGTTGAACTCTTTGAAAAGTTCTAGATCATGAGTCATGTCATGTGATTTGTACAATCAATACCTATAAGCCAATCTTTAATAGATTTGTTCATTGTAACACACCATGTTGCAAGAATGTTAGGATTTGCATATATTTTCTACATGTCCCAATTGACCACATTGGTGTCAATTCGCATTTGGCCTCCACCAACATTTGTTGTGTTGATGATTATTTTTCTTACAAAGGGAGAAAATGGGAAAACGCTTGTATTGTAGTTTTAGTTGTATTTGCTCATTTTCTAGTTCTTCACTTTGAAAGCTCTTTCGATAATTGTTGGAGATCCCACATTGACTGGAGATTAAGACATTTCATAGTATATAAGTGGGTGCAAATTTCACCTTATAAGTTGGTTTTATGAGGTTGAGTTAAGCTTAAAGTCCACTACTTAATATGATATCATGAAGAGCTCTGTTGCGCTCACTCTGGTTCCCTCTTTCTAAGTTTCTTATTTTTTTTTGTATTTTCTTATACTGTTCTTTTGCGTTTTCTAATCTCTTTTTTCCCTTCTTGTTTGTTTTGCATTTTTTATTTTGTTTTACAATGGCTGATCAAAACTCTGATCGAAGCGAAAACCCTAACCCTGATCAGAATAAGAATCCAATTCAAGGTGATAATCTTGTTCACAACTTCTTGTATTTGAACCCTAATGAAAATCTTGTGACTCCTCTTGTTTTCCCTATTCTCGATTCAACAAATTATCATTCTTGAAGTCGTTCGGTCCTCACTGTGCTAAGTGCAAAGAACAAGGTAGAATTTGTCAATGGTGTAATACCTTAACCTTTAGAATTTGATCCTTGATTCTCGTCTTAGGTTCGCTGCAATAATTTGGTGGTATCCTGGCTTGTACATTTGGTTTCGGTCCCCATACGAAAAAGCATCATATGGATGGATAAGGCACTAGATATCTGGAACGATCTTAAAGCCCACTACTCACAAGGCGACCTGTCTCGCATTTTTTATCTTCAAATGGAGGCTTCCTCTCTCAATCAAGGTGGTCTTTCTATTACTGATTACTTCATTAAGCTTAGGGTTATATTGAATGAATTAGATAATTTTAAACCTGACCATGTATGCTCTTGTAATGGTTTCTCTATTATTACTCAAAGAAAAAGAGAGGACCAAGCCATGCAATTCTTACATGGCCTAAATGATCAATACAATAACATAAAAGCCCATGTCCTTCTTCTGAAACTTGTTCCTGCCATTACTAAAAAAAAATTCCCTTGTTGTTCAGCAAGAACGACAACTCAAAAATAGTGTTTTGATTGCCAATATAAAAAATAGTAACCCTACTACTCATACCAATGTTGTCACCTGTTCTTTTTTTGTGGAAAATTGGGTCACAATGAATCTGTTTGTTTTAAGAAAAACAGTTTTCCTAACCCAGAGGGTAAGAAACCAAAATTTGGTAGTAACAACAGAAAAGTCTATACATATTGTAATAAGATTGGGCACACTGTTGATGTTTGTTACAAGAAACACGGGTATCTTCCTAGGCATAGATCTCAGTATGGAAAATCCACTCAAATCAACAATGTCATCACCTAAGAGGACAATTCTAGTAAACAAGATCAGACTAAACACAATAATGGTGGTGATTCTTGCATTCAATTTTTTTGAAGAATGTGAATGTCTCTAATGGTCAAGCTCAAGTGAACCAGGTTGGTTCCATTTCTGTTGATCTTCAGGATCAAAACTCTACTGTCACAGGTAACTTTTATAGACTCAAAAACCTTACTTTCAATAAATATGCTTGGATTCTAGAGCAGCAAACCATGTTTGTTTTTCTTTGTCAAACTTTGCATCATATAATCAAATTAAATCGATTGTTGTTAAACTTCCCAATGGTGATTCTGTTACTGCCTCTCAATTTGGTACAGTGGTTTTCAATGACAATTTTATTCTTAAAAATGTCTTATATGTGCCAGATTTTTCATTCAATTTAATTTCCATATCTCAATTAACTACATCTCCTAAATGTGAGCTTATTTTTTCCTCTACTGAGTGTTTGATACAAAATCCCAGAACCAAAGACAAGATTGGTACAATTAATATTGTAGTAGGTTCTGATCAAGAGTGATCAAGAGCTTTGAAGAATCCAAATCCAAGGTGTTTGATGAAAGGCTGGTGTTGCTGCTGTGTGTGGGTGGGATCTGGGTAGATTAAAGTGTGATTCACTCTTTTGTAGAATCTAAAACTGATGTGAATTGAAACCTTTTTGAAATTAAATGTTTTTCCAACTAAGTGAAAAAAATCCTATTGTTTTGTCGAATCAACCGGTTGTTTTGCTCTTAGAGGTTTTGAAAAAGGTTGAAAGTGTTGATCAAGAGTGATCAAATGCTTTGAAGAATCCAAGTTCAAGGTGTTCGATGAAAGGCTGGTGTTGTTGCTGTGTGTGGGTGGGATCTGGGTAGATTATTTTGTAATCCACTCCTTGTTTGAATCTAAAGCTGATTTGATTTGAAAACCTTTTTAAAATAGAATGTTTTTCAACTAAATGAAAAACAACCTGTTGTTTTGTCGAATCAACCGGTTGTTTTACTCTTAGGAGTTTTGGAAAAGGTTGAAAGCTATTTGACTTGGTTGACTAAACTGTCAAAACAAATCAATTGGTTGTTTTGTGGTTTCAACTGATTGTTTCTTTGAAAATCCTAACAGAATTCCGTTTTTGATTGGTGAATCTATTTTAAATGATTTCTAACTGAATACGCTCCTTCATTAAATTTTTTGACCAATCTTTGAAAAATATAAATAGTTTGTTATATGTTTCTAAAGAGTAAGAAACAGTTTTGAGAAATTCAGTTTGACATATTTGATCTCAAGTTTTCAAGATTCACATCAAGCTTTGGATTTTCAAGAGAGAGT
>Ga0123342_1004751_pt1 | contig 20408 bp, 13 predicted proteins | sample Turbeawhitnodule_FD_89960 | JGI IMG/M metagenome (GOLD analysis project Ga0123342, IMG submission 89960) | Root nodule microbial communities of legume samples collected from Mexico - Turtle bean Mexico white nodule | ecosystem: Host-associated > Plants > Roots > Nodule | place: Mexico: Nepantla... | reverse complement strand
TTTGGTACTTAACAGTTCAACCATTTAAAAACAGTTTTCAATCTTTTCTCAAAACACCTAAGTATAAATAATTGGTTGTTTCGACAAAACAATCGGTTGTTTTAACTTAGTTTGAAAACATTTTACTTTCACAAAGATTGAGAATGTTAATACTTTAGATTTAATCAAAGGGTGGATTACAACATATAAACTACCCCAGAGCTAAGCTAAACCAACACATCAGCATCAAGCAAAGCAGAGGCTTCAACATCCTTCAAAGGATTTGGATTCTTCAAAACTTGAACACCACTTGGTTCAACACCATTAACGACGATCACGACGGAAAAATATCAAGGTTTGTCTGGGGATCTATAGTGTGCCGATTTGGAGTACCAAGAGAGTTAGTCTCAGACAATAGGACACAGTTTGCTAGTCATAAATTGGGACGCATGTGTGAACAGTTGGGAATACGATAAATTTTTTCGTCAATAGAGCATCCACAGACAAATGGGCAAGTTGAGGCTACAAACAAGGTAATTTTGTAAGGGCTGAAAAAGAAGATTGGTGCGGCTAAGGAAAGATGGGTAGATCTCCTTTCAAAGGTAATATGGTTTTACCATACCACAAAACAAACGACAACAAAAGGAAACACCTTTTAGTTTGGTGTATGGAAGTGATGCGTTGTTACCAATTGAGCTATAAATACCATCAAGAAGAGTGGAAGAGTTTGCAGAGAAGAAATCGTTAGAGGGGCGATTGTTTCATATAGATACCATAGAAGAGGTGAGGAACGAAGCAAGAATCTGAGCAGTGGCCCAAAAGAGGAGGATGGAGGCAAGATATTTAAGCAAAATGCAGCATCGGGAGTTCAGGAAAAAAGATCTAGTGTTGAGGAAATTATGATAGGCAAACATAGATAGTAAACTTGCATAAAGTGGATCGGGTTGTATCGAGTTCGTGAAATGATTGGTTGAGAAGCATATCATTTCGAAACATTGGATGGCAGAATAATACCGAGAACATGGAACATGGCTAATTTTCGTTTTTACAATGGTTAGGTAAGTTTTTAAGTTTTATTGAGGTGTTGAAACATTTATTTACTATATGACGAATTTTTTTAGTTTTTGTTATTATTTAAACATTGTTGAAAGTACACTTTGCAGTCAGTTTTAGCTTGATAAAAATCATGGAAAGGGTCTTTACCCGGCATGGTACCCAGCTGAAGAGCCTCGGTTAAAAACCATGGAGAGGGTTCGTACCTTCCATGGTACCAAGCTGAAGAGGTTTGGTTAAAAATCATGGAGAGGGTCCTTACCCGCCATGGTACCCAGCTGAAGAGGCTCGGTTAAAAACCATGGAGGGGGTTTTTACCCGCCATGGTACCAAGCTGAAGAGGTTTGGTTAAAAACCATGGAGAGGGTCCTTACCCGCCATGGTAGCTGAAGAGGCTCGGTTAAAAAGCATGGAAAGGGTCCTTACCTGCCATGATACCCAACTCAACAAGCTCGGTTAAAAACCATGGAGAGGGTCCTTACCTGCCATGGTACCCAACTGAAAAGGCTCAGTTAAAAACCCATGCAGCTTAAAACTGAGATGCAGCTTAAAACTGAGATGACGAGTTCATTGGGAGGACAATGAAAAAAATTAGGAGAACGATGCAAAAAATTAAAGTGAAGGTATGCAACTCGTTGGAACCCACGTTGTTATATATGATCATGTAAAGTTGTAGGGATGATGCAAAAATTGTGTTTACGAAAATAAGGAAAGGTGTGTAACTCGTTTGCGCGTTCATTGTTATATGCTATTTGATTATATAAAAGTACAGGTAAAGAATAACAAAGTCATAGAGTGGTCGGATGACAAACATCATATAAAGTAGCAACGTCATTACAACATAAGCAGAGAAATTAACCTTATAAGGTTAAAGTTCATATACAGGCAATCATCAAAATAGAAAAGGGGTATGCAAATAAATGGCCCAGATCATAAAGTTTTTCAAAAAAGAAAGAAGAAAAGGCAGACAAAGTCATTCTTCATCAACGATCTTTCCGTCCACGACGCTTTTGAAGGGATTAAGAGGTGATGTGTCCACATCGGGTTGAAACACTTTAAATTGTTCAATAGCTCCATTGAAGCTATCCACTAAGCTTCAGGAAACCTCGTCCTTAGTAACTTCCAGAACGACATCCAGAGTGGATACTTTGTTTTGTAGCATACTTTCAGTAGATTCCCACCCTTGATTCGCAACTTGACGTTCTTCTCCGTGGCGAACGTAGTCCTCCACAGTTCTTTGTAATTTCCCGAGAACATCATCACGGTCATGGGAAATCTCATAAACTTTGCTCTCTAAGTCGGAGATATGGAATTTTGCGTCTTCTAATTCTTGGCACATTTTTTGTATTGCCTCAGCATCTCGCTTCAGTTGGTTTTGTACCAAGTGATCACAGGCACAGAGCACCTCAGGCCAGGTCGTATAGTGAGTAGGAGGAATTTTCTAGCTCTTGAAAGAACGGTGGGTTGACGAACTCTGATGGTGAGAAAATTCCTTATCCAGATTGACATGGTCAACATGCGGCGGGCCATCTCGGCTTTGGTCAGCAACATGGAATTCTCTGAGTACAAAGCATGAAGTGAGATATTAAGGAATAATGAAGTGAACAAACACAAGTAGAAAGGAAATGTACCAATATAAACTTTAAGATCACTGGGAGGAGAGCTTTAAGAGCACTGAAGTTTCAAATAAGATGCCAAGGTTGTTAAGTGTTTGGCAGTCACTCATCTCATTAGGGTCAAGATCGTCAGGAGATCGTGGAAGTTGACTTTCAGGTTGGGACGACCAGTATAAGGGGAAACCTTCTAAAAGGTTAGGATTACGATTGGATTTTCGAATATTTATGAAATTACCTTTGAAAGTTTTCGAAAAGGACTGAAATAAGGACCAGATACCCCGACCTTTAACCCCACGAACGGAGGCCCAGGAGGTTCATTTTGAAATCCTATATTCAAAAAAGTATAAAAACATGTTCGCGCTCGGTTCAAACTGAAAATAAGTATAGAGGATGTAAAAGGCTCAGACAAAGGCCCAACTATTTGGATGATTCTGGGAAGGGGCCACGTTCATGACATTCAAGATTTCTTTCTCGAAAGGATTTATTGGAAGTTGTAGGCCGAGTTTAGTAAATAAAGTTTCATAAAAAAAAATAGAAAGGAGACTCATGCATGCAATCCCTACATATAGGCTCTTCAGGTTTATAAGGGACAACAATGACATCCTCTTCAGAACTAGTTTGGCTAAGGGCTTGGGTATGATGAAGATTTCGTATGCGTTTTGTTGAGGTAAACAAAGTGATACAACTCACATCACAAAGAGACCTACAAAGAACGTCACTCTCAGCCCAAGGATATAGGGACTGATAATCCATCAAGCCTATCTCTAAGCAGATAAATGCCAACCAGTACAATACAAACCAAAGGGACAAATGAGGCGTACCTGAGAGCAAGACTTAGAAGAAGAAATGGAAACGAAGGCACAACTTAGAGGAAGGCAAAATGAAGTGGTTTAAGTGAATGAGGAAGATGAAGAGTTGGGTGTTTTAAGGAAGTCGTGATGGTGCAAGAAGAGCGCCTATCGATGGCAAACACATGGAGGAAGTTTTTGTGAGTGACATCTGAAGCGACAGAGTGCAGGGTAATAAATGTGGCGTGTGTATCAAGGAGGGTCGTTGGGGTGTGAGAAACGCCAATAGCGAAGGCCGAGTCAGCCCATGCAAACTAAAAATGACGAGTGTTATGGGCTTTACTAAGTAGGTGAGAAGGTGTTAACATCAAGCTACGATAAAGACTGGCCTTATTGGCATAGTGCCTAAGGCTAAAGGGGCATGTGGTATCATGGGCTAGGCCCATTTGCAAGGAGCACATAGGACGACCGGAAATTGTCAGAGCGAGTTGGCTTTTAGCCTCATTGGTTTATACTTGAGGCTAGGGGGTTGTAGTATCATGAGATCGAGCCTAATTAGGTGGATAAGTGGATCGTTTCCGATAATGGCATTAAAAAGAGTTAATTCTCTATACTTTATATTAAAGAGTATTCTTACGTTGGCACGAATCAAGGGATACTAAGTAATTAGTCTTGATTACTATAGTAGGCTAATAACAATGCCATATACAGAAGAAAGGAGGAGGATTTCGAGTATATGTAGAAAAAGAGATAGAGGGAGAAAACGGACTAGACACTCGATTAAGAGTATACCTATTCTTAGTCACCTTAAATGTTCTGGGTTTGAGATTGTTCATTCTCTTGTCTGAAATAAAATTAATAAAATTATTTTGATAAATGTATTATGTTCTATATTATTGATGTAATTTTTATTTAAAATTAACTCAGGAACCTTTGATAGTGGTGAAGTCACTTAAAAAAATTGTAGTCCTTTCATGTTTTTCTGAAATATTCTCTAACTTCTTTTGTTGTTTAAAATAATAATAATAATAATAATACTTATAATTGTCCTTAATAATTTTATTTTTCATTTATTATATGGATTCCTGTAATTATATAGGTTGTTGATTGTTAAACTTTTAGTGGCTGTTACTTACTTTATAATAATAGTCTTGGAAGTAATCATAAAGGCATGTTCTTGAAATGAGGCAAATTAGAAAACTTTATTATTTGTTATCATATGTCTAATCAAAATGGAAAAAAGTGTGGTACTATTTTATAAACGGAGAAATTACTAACATGGACAAAAACACAATTGAATCTATTTTTTTTAATAATGTTAAATTTCTTATACTAATAATAAATCGTGAATCCTATCAATTTTGATAAAATAAGACCTCACAAATAATTATAAATAAATGTTATTATACTTTGTTTGTCGCTGAATTTAACTTTGTTTAATTGATTTATATAGAGCGTATTCAATAAATTATAGTGAAAGTAATATTCTAAAAAATCGTTTACTAAAATATTTTTTCACCGTAATTACTCTGCAACTTCGGTTAGTAGTAAAAGAATTAACAGTGAATAATTGGACGAATAAAATAAGCATGTTCTTATACATAAAATATCAAATTGCAGTTTCTTTTAATATCTGTTTACAAATACATGAAACATTCAATCTTGTGCTGAAAAAGGTAATCATTCAATAATGTATTGGAAAACGATGTTTTGACACCTATATTCTATTAATATCCCAATAAATATTAATATTTTAACTTTTTTATTTTAAAAATTATTTTAACATTTTATATTTTATTTATATTTTTATTAAAAAAAATTATTATAAATATTAATATTTTGTTGTAGTGTAAGGTTGAGCAGATGTGAAAATATTATCATCCATAATTATTGTACCTTAAAAGGTCAGATAACCTGTTATACAACTATCATGAAACTGGGTTGATTACATCTCATGCATAAACTCAGCACACTTGTTTACAATAGTTTTTCCCAAATGTCAAATTGGATCACTTAACTCAGAAAGTGTGTGGAATTTATTTTCCTTATTTCAGGTTTTGATTTCTATAACTGTATAAAGGTCTTCTATTATACTGCCAAGATTCTACTATGTTTGAATCTAATAAGAGGCATTGTTGTTTACAGAACAATAATTCCAAATATTGCTTTGCAGATTGAATTTTCAGCTGGGACATGATTTGTCCCTTTTTATTATGGCAGATATATGTGCTGAGGTTGTGTCATGAAATATATTAAAAAGTAATCTAGCTACCTTGCAAAACAGGGTTGAACTAAGCTTTTTTCATACTAAATCATCATTTTAAAGCCATGGTTATTGGAGCTGTTGTCTAGATTAAGGAAACTCTCTATTCACATGATGATGCATTCAACTTGTTAAAGCTAACTTTAGGTGAGTTGGTCAGACGCGCATGAAAATGGACCAAAAGAGAAAAATCACAAAGTCCAAGAGATAGGAGAATGTGAAAAGAAAGCCAAACCAAGAGGGAAAAAAGGTGGTAGAATCAAATGGAATTGTAGTGTGTGCATTTGGTTTCCATTTGACTAGTGTATTCACCATATACAAATTTTACTTGGGGATTGGAATAGTTCTCTTCGTTGTTGGAGATTTCAGATCGATTAAAAATAATATAACATTACACAATATATAAAAAATGGATGGAGACTTCGTCTTATAAGCCGGTTGGATTAGACTTAAAATTCATTTTTTAATATGATATTAGAATCATTTAAAGCATATTCTAACAAGAGTTTTTTGTCTTATCAAGCCACCCGCTATCGGATAGATATTAGATCACTCTTGACCGCCTCAGCGTGAGAGCACCTTATAAATGAATTTTATAAAATTGAGTTAAACTTAAAATTTACTTCTTAATAATAATGAAGTGTGTCATAACTCAGAATTCTAACTTTTATTTTGCAAAAAGAAAGAAAAAGAATCCTAGTTGCTTACATATTTATGATATAGTTGGTGCTCGATAACATTGTGCTGCGTTACATATTACTAATGCATACATAGAATTATGAAAAGTCAAAAACACATTGGTGGGTCTTCAATAACACTAACCACCCAATAAAGATGTGGATAGATCCACCAAGGCCAAGAACAGAACGTTGGTTCATCATTTGGGCAGTGACACTGGTGACTTGAAAAATCAATAATTTTTTCCATGAACTGTAGTGTCAAACTCATCCACCCACTTCCACTTTGTCCAATATTTAGAGTCCGTGTCGCTTTACGGCACCCTACTTCAACTTCATACCATGCTTTTGGTTTGGTAATGTCCAAACTTTCAGTTTTTACCATCTACTTTTCTTTCTCACCAATTGTAATTAATGATTCTCCTTTGGAATATTAGTTCTTGTGTAGCCATTACCGAAACAATGCCTATGTTCTTTTGTTCTTTACAAAAAATATTTGTCAACTTTATTAACTATTCATGTATCCAAAACATGACTAACAACTTTTAATGAATTTTTTTTTATTGTAACCATGTTTTTTTTATCTTGGAGAATGAGTACATTTCCATTCAGACTAACGTAATGTTGATAATGAATGCTTATGTTCTAAATACTAATTATTTACTCTCTCCCTTGTACAATACTTAACCAACTAACACCACTACAGCACCAAACAATTCCTTTGCTGCTCTGGCCTTCCCCTTAAAGAAACAGAAAGCCAAATGCAATAATGGACAAGATAAAAGAGGGTCACTAAAGTTGGTGCTGAGGGACTTGGCTTATTAAATGCTGATCATCCCCTCCATTTCTTTCAAAATTCAAATTGACCCTTCTGGCCTTCTCACCCTTCTTTCTAAGCATCAAACTTCTTCTCTCCATTGTTTCATTTTTATTTCCAATTCTTCAATTGAAAGAAGCTCAGGAACTCAAAGTCATGAAAGCAACAGAATGTTAAAGGAAGCTTTGATGTGATGTGAGGTGAGGAAATCAGAGGAACTTGAAAATGAGTACAGCAAGATTCATCAAGTGTGTTACTGTGGGAGATGGAGCCGTGGGAAAGACCTGTATGCTCATCTCTTACACCAGCAACACATTTCCCACGGTACGGCAATGCATGATTTTTAGTTGTTTGAATGTGTTGTGCTTGGTCAATAAAAAATTCACTTTTTCTATCTGAAAAAAAAAACAGGACTATGTGCCTACAGTTTTTGACAACTTCAGTGCAAATGTGGTGGTTGATGGGAGCACAATTAACCTGGGATTATGGGACACTGCTGGTATGTATTTTATGTGGGTGATTAACAAAACTGCTAGTTACTAAGCAGGTGTATACTTGTATTGTAATGTGCATAGTATATATATTTTGGTGAACAGAAGATTTTAGTAACCAAAACTAGATATTGTTGAAATTAAACTCCTTAACTCCTGATATAGAAACTATTTTTCCATTGTTCTTTACTCATTTATTGTAGCTTCATAAATTCAGGACAGGAGGATTACAACAGGCTTAGGCCTTTGAGCTATAGAGGAGCAGATGTGTTTTTGCTGGCATTTTCCCTCCTCAGTAGAGCCAGCTATGAAAATATCTCTAAGAAGGTTCTTCTGCAAGCCTCTCAATTATCCCTCTATCATGACACATTTACACCTACTGATATTACACAAAGACACATAACATCTTACATGTGTCTGTGAACTGTAATATGGTATAATTCCTGCCAATAGAATCTCACACTAGGCCCATTTTATGCAGTGGATTCCTGAGCTGAGACATTATGCCCCAACTGTGCCAATTGTACTTGTGGGAACCAAACTTGGTATAATCCAACACTATTAAAATTATTTGATATTTTGGTATTATTTAAGCTACATACTAGTTCACCTGTGGTGTCATTTCTTATTTACTGTGATCTTATATTTGGCTGCAGACTTGAGGGAAGACAGGCAGTATTTGATTGATCATCCTGGAGCCACACCTATATCTACTGCCCAGGCAAGTCACTCGTGTTCCATGTTCTAACAAAGACCATTTTCTTTTTGGTGACATAGAACTTTTTTTATTTTATTTTTTTGGTTTTGTTTCAGTGCACCTGAATCTTCTAAATGTTTGGCAGGGAGAAGAGCTGAAGAAGGCGATTGGTGCTGCTGTGTACATAGAATGCAGCTCAAAGACTCAGCAGGTTCTAATTTTTCAATGCTTACAGATAGACAAAATTTTAGATACATTCAAAGCAAATTGCATTAAAAGGTCCTATTAAGATTCAATATAAAATCATACAAAATTGTTTAACTTTTGGGATAATCGGTTTTAAGTTATACTATGGAAATTGTTATAGCAGAACATCTCCTCATTATAAATTAGATTAGATTATACAAAACTAATTTGTCCACACCATTTATTTTTCCCACTTTTGCACCATCTAACCAGGGACAAATATCTAGTTATCAACATGTATATGTAATTAATGGAGATAAGGCTTAAACAGTACAAAAGTGGTTCCACAAACAAAATAGTGTCAACTTCATTTTAATAGATCATTTAACCTTAAAAAGTCTATCAGTAATAAAATATATATACAGTGCAAACATTTTTTTAATACAATTGTATAGCAACCATTGCACTTTAGTCATTTTGCTGCAGATCTCAGACCACTCTTGTGAATTATTTTTGTTTCTAAAAATTTGTTTGTGAAATCTCTTTCTCCGAAGACATTGAATTTGGTAAACAATATACCGCATCATTTGCCTGATAGTGTATGACATTATTAAAGTTAATTACTCTATCAACTTAAAGTACACAAGGTTTTCAGCCTCAGCCTAATTTGATGTCTATGCTGCTATATTTCAGAATGTGAAGGCTGTGTTTGATGCTGCCATCAAGGTTGTTTTGCAACCAGCAAAGCCAAAGAAAAAAAGAAAGAAGAACAGATCCTGCGCTTTCCTTTAATTGGAGTACATGTTTGATTTGCATCCTGTAACATTCGTGTAACCTTCTCCTAAGTTTTCCATTCTTCTCTTTCTGAATTGACCTTTTGAAACACATGTATTCCTTCCACACTCACCCTCTTTCAGTTTTCTCATATATTTTCTTGTTGGTGGATCTAAATGATGTTCCAATGCATCTCTACATATACAAGACTGCATTGAATTAAAGATAAGTTTTGTGATAAAAAGAGTATAATAGCATTAATCATCACTTTTGTGTCGCTCAACATGTTTGTTGTTCTTATCACTGTTCTCACCTCTAACTTATGGTTAATTTTTTATCATGATTTTTGTCGTTAACCGTGAATCAAATCCTTCACGGGCTGCAATAAGCATAGTTTTGTACTACCTTTGTCATTTATGTTTAACCGGGACCTAAAAGCTAAGCAGCTAGAATCATTATTGATTTTCAAGTCTGAAAACTCACATAAAAAGCAATAACATCATGTGAAGTTATTGCAGTGATTGTTCCTTCTTAGTTATTCAGTTGTATATACTGATTGAACTACATTAATTCATCATCAAAAGCTTACTTATTTAGGTACTCAAATGTCTTTTACTACTCCTATCTTCATCATTCTTGTTCCCCACAAAAAGCAACCCCACTCACCAACTTATTTCACAATACATCAAAAGGCAAAACAACTTAAAAACAAGTCAACATTTTTTTTATTAACATTATCTTCCTTATTTTCTTCTCTACCATTGTATTATGAGATACAATATTCGTAAGAAACATTATACATTGTTACCAAAGAGAAAACTAACATATAAGCGCCTGTAGCTCAGTGGATAGAGCGTCTGTTTCCTAAGCAGAAAGTCGTAGGTTCGACCCCTACCTGGCGCGCGCGTTCTTTTTGGTTTTATATTTTTAATGTTAAACCCAAAATAGGGTGAAAAAAACGGTAAAAACTTATAAAATTTAATGAAAATATAAATGATTTTTTTACACGGCTAAAAAAATCTTTAAACATATTAAATTATTTTTTATTACGTAAATAAAAAAATACTTTATTAAAAAAAATATTATAATAACTTTTACGTCTAAAAGAATTAGTCTCTGATAAATTTCATTAGTGTAAACAAAAGAATAAGCAGATAGATGTTGTTCTCTGGCTTGATCAACATTGCGGAAGTGATTGTGACGAACTTGGATTTCAATTGCAAGTAGTTTTTTTGTGACACATCAATGACTTTGCTAAGCTTTCTTTTTTTGTGATGAATCAATAACATAGAATAGTAGTATTTGGAATTCAAACATTACGACCAATTCAAAAATAGAAAAGTATAATAGTATTATTATACCACGAGATGGATACACTTTCTCCGTTTATCCATAACAAAATGTTGCAGAAGTTTTCTGTATATGAACCTGAAATCAGATACTTAAGTGGAGTTTTCTTTTATATTTAGCGAAAAAAAGTATATATTTTTTTTTCATATTGCATAAATTTTAGCTTTAGTGTTTTCTAGTTTTTTCCAATAAATGATACATAGTGACTTAACTAATAAATAATAGGGTTAAATATGTTATCAATTTATGTATTTTCAAACGGGATTAATTTTTTTATTTTAGTTTAAATTTTATATCTGTGTGAAATAAAATGATATAGGTTATCATTCATTATATTATTATTAAAGCATATTTTTTTTTTCAGTTTTAACATGTAGTGAAAATATTAACTTTAATGAATGAGCTATATTTTGAACTTGTGAAAATTCATTAAACTGATTAAAAAGAAGTAAAAGTCGATATACAGATAAATGTGAATCATTATTTTAAAAATTTAAAAGTGATTCACATTATTCTTCCTCTGCTTAAAAAACTCCATAATACTGTTCTAAAGCTCTGACTAATTATTGACCAAATCAAAGTATGAGATAGTAAATTAATAATTATCTCAGCATTTTAGGAAAAATCAAAATATTAGCAATTGCCGAAGTGATATTAATAACTATTACATCAATTTTAACTTATTAACTAATCTAAATATGTAAACTAATTTTAGTTTAAGAAAAAACTCACTTTATCTTTCTCTGTTAAAAATATTTATGAAATGGTTTATCTAAATCCACCTTAAAGATAAAAAATAAAGATATATTAATCCTTATTCTATATATATTTATCAATTTTGATCCTTAAATTTCATCGTTTCCTCCACTCGTTTTAATCAGTAAAAATAATTAATTATTATTTTAATTCTTGGACTTAAAAATTTAAAGTATTTTAATTTTTAAACTTAGTTATTTATTATAATTTTTAGTAAGACTTAATTAAAATCAATTTTTTATTAATTAAAATGACAATAAATAATTAATTGAATTCATGTATTAGGTAATATAACTATTTTATAAACATTGACTTTGAGTCATGCACTTTAATAATAAAATTGGAGTCAAAAAGATTAATTATACTTTTAAAAAAAAACTATAACTTAATATTATTAAAAAGGTAAGTGAAGTAATTATTTATAATTTGTAATATTTGAAGTAAATATTTTCTACCTCTAATCCATTAAAAATAGGCTCGTGAATTGATCCAGTTGATCTATTGGTATCTCATTTTTACATTTTTGTTCCTTGATAAGAGTGTTTTGTTGTATGACACTAGGATTCCTTGTGACATGGTGTGTGGTGTCACTATTTGGGTACCAAAGAGGGTCATCAACAGTGGACGAAACACACCCAAAAGTGATGCATCGTTGGTTTCATTGTTTGAGGCAGAAAGTTGAAAAACATTAGTAACAACAATAGGCACGGGTCCAAGAAGCAACAACAATAGTGATAGGAAGATGGAGATGATCAAATTGATAGTTGCGCTCGAGACATTCTTCTTAAGCAAGGAGAAAGGCTTCAATCTCTGCGATAATATATGAATTTTTACGAGACAAGATGGAAGCAACAAAGGGATCAAATTCAAAGGAAAGACCATTAAGAATCACGTCGATATGATCATCAACCGCGATTGGAGCACCCACGACAGCTAAGGAATCAACAATACTTTTAATGTCCAAGATATATGCTAAGATAGAATGTCCTTCTTGGGATTCTTGAGAAGTAGCTTAAGCTTCTTGTGTTGTGCACGAGTGTGATAGGAGAAATATGTGTGCAGAGAGTACTCTAAATTTGGGTAGCCGAATGAAAATCTACCATTTGAGTGAGGAACGATGTTGCCATATATGTGAGTAACCTTGAAACAACAAGGTTGTCTTGTTGTTTGTGAAGAACGTAAGCAGGATTGTTCGTGGTGGTGCCATCATCCACAGAAACAGAGTGTGATGGGGTTTGAGATCCATCAAGGAAGTGACGTAGATTTAGCTCATTGATTGTTGCAAGAACATGTTGTTTCCATAGCAAGAAGTTGTCTTTGTTAAGCTTGAGAGTAATGGGAGAGGAAAAATTATGCATCGAAGCAGTGGAAGAAATTTTGGTAATGACATAGAAAGGTGTAGCGAAAGCCAAGATAAAAGAAAAAAAAAACTTCAGTTCATAATATTTATGCACATAAAACCCATACAAGTGAGACTACGCATCAATGGTTTTTACACTACATGTCAGTGATCTTAACAATTTGAATGTTATTATTATATATTAAAAATATATTTAATCATATAAATATTATTTAAGTTTTAATATATCTGTTTGATGATTTGAGAGGATTATTATTTTTATTTATTAAATTACTCCATATCCACAATTGAAACATGTAAGTATTTAAATTTTCAAATTACAATTTAAACTAATTTAAAACTGGGGTATGTAATATAAGAGACTTCTTCATTCATGTATTCATAAAGAAAAATTGAATTTTCATACAAATGACAATAATTAGCATATGCAAGAGCCAGTATAATTTTACAATAGTCATTTTATAAATGGGTTAAATGTTTCGAAATGGTGAATTTCTTCCATTTGAGTAAATCCTTAGCAACAAATTTAGCATTTGAGTAAAGTCTTTATAAACAAGTTTAAGCTTAGGCCTCTTTATAATCTATCTCCCTTATATTTCACTTTAAAAAGTCATTTCCAACCAATGACTTTCTTTCTTCAAGGTAAAGAAGTAGCAATTCAGGTTTTGTTTTGCTCCAAAGCATACACAAAAATGTAGTGGTGAAGGTGATAAATTTTAATACGAAAAAAAAATTAGAAATAAGTGAGAAGACTACAATGGTAATTTTGCAAACAAGCTCGATAGAGTGAAAAAAGAAACAACAACAAACTTCATAGAAAAAAGAAAATTCTAGTATAATTAGAGAAAAGAAAGTTGCAGAAAAAAATAATGATTGAAAGTAGAGTTAACTAACTAATTATTTATACATGTATATAATTTAGAGTTAGGTAACTAACCAATCAAATACTACAACATTTGGTTGGTTATTCAACTTATATATCATTCCACTCCCTTGGATTGAGCTGCTGCATCATCCTCTTAAATGGCTTATAGCATGGTTAAAAAAATAATAAGTGATTATTACTATTATTATCATCATCATATTATTATTATTATTATTATTATTATATTGAAGAAGAAAAACGTAGGAAAGTAGGAGAAGAGTCATTTTGAATACTTCTCCCTCCAACAGCCAAAGACTACCTTCCTTCCTTGTACACGCTACACATACACCTCTCTCTCTCTCTCCTCTCCGTGTCTGCTATAACCACAATGCTCAACAATTTGCAACATATAATAAAGTCACCCATTTACTCCCTACAAACAATTTCCTTTCTTTCACCATCCATTGCTTTTCCTTCACCCAAACTCAATGGGTGCCGACGAAGACTATGACTACTTGTTCAAGCTCGTACTCATCGGTGATTCTGCCGTTGGAAAGTCCAATCTCTTGTCACGATTCACGCGAAACGAGTTCAGCTTAGAGACCAAATCCACCATCGGCGTCGAATTCGCCACCCGCAGCGTCCCCGTCGATAGCAAGCTTGTCAAGGCACAAATCTGGGACACCGCCGGTCAAGAAAGGTCTTACCTTTTTCGCTGTCTCGATATGCATGTCATTCTTGATTCAATTTAATCTTGATGGGTTGTCTTAGTTTTGCATTTGAATAGTGGGATCTTTGTGGGGTTGTTGATTTTGATTCGTGATGAAAAGGTCACTGATCGACGGACAGAGGCTTGATTTGACTGTGTTCTGTAATATATGGTTGCTGGTTAGGGAAGATTTTTAAGACATGAAAAAAGTTATAGTTTGTTCAATTTGTCAGGGCTTTTTTTTTGTTCTGACAGGATCTGTTGTTGTTCTATCTAGGAAACATGTGTAGATTTGGATTTGGATCACGTGTCTATTTCTTTATCTTTTTCAATTGAAAAATAACTCCTTTTCTCCGGAATGGATGGAGACAATTTTCCACGTATTCACATAACGAAGCATTTGCGATGATTGAGAGTGGACAACTCACATTTCTAATATGTATTATATGGCAGGTGTATCTAGATGAAATATTAGTCATCCGATCTTCATCCAACAATTCTAAAATTGTCAGATGTGTGAATCCGTGCAAAATTCACTGCAAAAATCCAGAATGACAATGTTTTCTCAATGAAAAGGAGACAAGTGAATTGATTTCCACGTATTGTTAATCTTTGTAAATAAAATCTTTGTTGAAATGAAGTGATGCAGAGTCCTCTGTCATTGATCATACTAAATTTTGATAAATCTTATTCAGAAGCACGATCCCGTTCTAATTCGATTCTTAGCTGCGTAGTTAAATGTTATTGTTACTATCATGAAGTGTGATTTAATAATATTCTTTGGTTTATTTTCATCTGCCAAAAGAATGGTATTGTATAGCCACATATTGTGCTAAAGTCTTAGACTGATAAACCTGCAATGTTTTTTTCTCATCTACCACATTGTACTTGCTAATCTAAACTACATAAATCATATATGACCATTCCTGAACAATATATTCATGAGTTTCACTCTTCCTATGGTAATTCATAAATGCATACCAACCATGGTTTCTGAGTGGTGAATGAAAACTAAACTTCTTTTTCTGTTTACCTTGCCACAGATATCGTGCTATTACAAGTGCATATTACCGAGGAGCAGTCGGTGCTTTGGTTGTGTACGATGTAACTCGACAATTGACGTTTGAGAACGTGGAGAGATGGTTGAAGGAGCTTCGGGATCACACAGAAGCATATGCTGTGGTCATGCTAGTGGGAAACAAGGCAGATCTTCGACATTTGCGTGCTGTGTCAACTGAAGAAGCCAAAGAATTTGCAGAGAAAGAGAATATATACTTCATGGAAACCTCTGCCCTTGAGTCCTTGAATGTGGACAAAGCTTTCATAGAAGTGCTGACTCAGATATACAATGTTGTGAGTAGGAAAACTCTTGAGACAGTGGATAACCCTCCTGCAACATCCTTGCCCAAAGGGGAAACCATTGTTGTTGGAACCAAAGATGATGTCTCAGCAGTTAAAAAGAGTGGATGCTGTTCCACATAGTTTGTTTGAGATATAAAAAGGGTCTTTATTATGCTGTATAACTGAATGTTGTGTCCATCCATTGTTTTATTTTGTTCAATTTTTGGTTGCTGATACTATTCACCTAAATAGCCCTTTATTGTGGTAATAATACAGGTTTTTTATATTCAAATATCTGCCTTGTTCTGTCTTATTTATCATACCACATCAATATATTATCTAGACATGATAAGAAAAAATGATAAAAAAAAGATTTAGAATGTTTGATAGTCCTTGAAATTTTGGTGAATTTTAATCTTAGGTTTTAATGTTTTTGGTTGATAAAAGTAAAAAAGAGGGATCATTGATTAAAGTCTTTTATTAACAAATATTAACAAATTTTAAAATGTTTTTATTTCTTTTCTATATTTATTTTACTCCCTATCAAATCAATTCAATTATACAACTTATACAATATTTCATCTATATTTTTATTACCTTTTTCTACTCCAACAGATAATTAAATCTTATTTATTTTTATTTGGGCTTCTTTTTTTAACTTATTTATACTTTATTTCATTATTTCTTTCTTGAGAACATCAAGGTGGAGTCCAAGTGTTGTACTAAAATGAAGGTGGGAAGATTGGGTCCAACTCAAATTTAACTTCTCCTTTTATTTGTATTTTTAAATAAGCATTAGTTTATAATATAATAACTAAATTAAATTTCTAATAATAATAATAATAATAAGTTCAACAAAATAAATAATAAGAGTAAGCATAACATCCAATATACTAAAAAGTAATAAATGATAAACAAAACAGAACATATAATTGTAAATTTTAATTCTAAAATGAATACACAATTATCTTCCGGTCTAATAAAATGACACTTAGATATCTGTCTGGCTATTAAATATGCATTCATCTAGTTGATGTTCTCAATGACATTTATATTCCTTGTAATTGTAATAAAGTGAAACATATCTCCTGTACTTTATTTTAAAAAAATATATATATTCATCAAAACTTAAATAAAAATGGTAAAATTAAATTGAAACTTTTAATTATAGAAATTAAAGAGTTTTTATAAAAGAATTGAATAATTTAATTATAGAAAAATTATTTTCATCAAAGGTATTATTAAATGATGTTCATTCATTGGGGAAACATCAAGTAGTAAAAAATGGTAGTTGAGGCTTGTGTGAATACTCATGGAATCAACATTAACCACGCTATTAGCAAACAGAATTAGTTTCTAACTTAGTAGGTTAGGGCTCATCTAAGACTTAAAACAAAATATGACAACCTAATTTTAAAATATACATTCACTTCCTTTATGTTATGAATAAAGTAAAAATTATAACTTTTATTTTATTTATAGTTAAACTTGTATCATAAAATCGTATAATAATAAATTAATAAGCTTAATTATTTATTTTAATTTTATCTTAAAAGATAATTTTTTTTTTGTATTTTATAAAATAATTGATAATTTAGCGACAATATAATTTTATAGTATTTTTAATATATAACTGAACTAGTAACCCCTAAAATAAGAACCTAAAGATCTTGTAAAGTGATCATAATGAATATGTGAAAAAGAAGCGATGATCTCCATCTCCACGGGTCATGACGTATTTATAGGTGAACATTCTCACCTTTCGAATTACTTGGAGTTTGGTATCTTTCCTTATGAAATTATAACTATCTTTCAATAAACTCATAAGTGATTTTAATTAACTAAATTCTTCATATATTCATGGTTATATTATCGAACATATCCACACCTTCTGTCATAAACCATATGACGAACGAACATGTCTTTCGACCATGTTAACATTAATACCAAGGACAAATGTCATCCAAAATTTTATGAAGTATCATGCAAATTCCAATAACAATTAAAGCACTTAATTTTTGTTGTAAAAAATCTATTTTTATATTTTAAAACATTAATTTAAAATATTAATAACTTTTATTTTACTTTTAGTCAATATAATATTTTTAAACAAATCACGGGAGGTAAGTATCGCTTAGAAGTATTAGTTATTGTCATTTACTAAAACATGAGGAAGAAATGTTTATAGAAAGATTAGAAGAGATGTGAGTGTCAATTTTGGGGATGACAATGGGAAAAGACATATGCGAGTTTGATAATATTTGTTTTTCCTATAAAGTAAAAACTCATATCTCATCATTATATTAGATGTGTGTGAAATTTGTATCTCATTTATATTTTGTTACATAATGAGTATACTCGTACCCACCCAAATATATACTACATAATTTTATTTACAAAAAATAAAAATCAAAGAACATAAATCATAATATTATCAAGAAATCAATGTCAAAAGGACACACATTTTCTTCTCTTCAATTCCAAATAACAATGAAGAAAATATAATTGTAAAAAATTCAAAATATGTGGACCAAGAATGTCTCACATATGTTATGGCTTTCAAAGACATTGCTTGCTCATCCTTGAAAAAACTACATTGCAAAATAAGGTTCACATAAATTAGTGTTAAAATACATATATTTTAAAGAATTATAAAAATAATTTACCATCATGTTACCTGATCCCAATCACTTTTAAGGCCTAGTCTTACAATGGTAATCATCCATTGCATAACGTAATAGCTACACTCATAGCTTCTTGGTTGTTTATTATACTATAATTCAATAAAAAGTAAAAGTTAATATTGATAAACAATGAAAAGAGAAAGACAAAAATTACAAACTTTTAGTGTCATCCACTTCAGATTTTGAAAATTTGAATTGGATCGACCTTTTAGGATGTTATATCCATGCCATGAACTAATTAATACAAAAAATCACGTTAGTAAATGCTTAATTAGTAACATACGGGTCATGGCATATCTAACTTTTTTTGTAAGATCCCACATAAAGCTACCGACAACAACTATTACATCAAGATGTGATAATCATAAGACTTCAACCCAATTAACTTCAAATCTTGCATTGACACTAGGATCTTCACATTTGAGGAATGTCCTTGTGGCACTTTCACACCCTTTAGACATTGACAAAAACTTATTTTTTCATCTTTTGACATGGTGTAACAGGCTGGGGAAAATATGTACGCTTACCCATTTCTATGGGTGCCAACTTGCCTCGTATGTTCATCTTAATCAAATCTAAACGAACATTTATATCATCTTTTGTCTTCTCGTTAATGTTAAGAAGTGTACCAATTAAGCTATCACACACATTCTTCTCAACATGCATTACATTTATAAAATGTATGACTTCTAACCTCGACCAGTACGGAAGATCAAAGAAGATTGATTTTTCTTCCAAATGTTTGTCACAGATGAATTTTTTTCGACTTACCGAAGGTGTGGTCTATGTTATTTATCTTTTCATAAACCTCAATACCAGTTAATGGAGTTAGTGGACTACTAGTCTCTTGATGTCCATTAAAGGCTTTTTTCAACCTCCGGTAAGGATGGTGACTTCTAAGAAACCTCTGATGTCGAAGATATACTGTCTTCGTTCCATGTTTCAATTGTTGAGAAGCGGTGTCTTCTTTGCATATTGGACATGCTTTATGACCCTTAACACTACACCCTGATAAGTTACCATATGTCGAAAAGTCATTGATGGTGCAAAATAACATGGCATGCATCTTGAAAGTTTCATTAGCAAATCTGTCAAATACTTCAATACCCTAATCCCACATTAACTTCAAATCTTCAATCAGGGGACTTAGATAAAAATTTATGTCATTTCCTGGCTATTTCGGACCGGATATCTATTGAACCAAGTGGTGTTAAAGCTTTGAAGAATCCAAACCCTTTGAAGGATGTTGAAGCCTTTGCTGTGCTTGGTGTTGCTGTGCTGGTTTAGCTTAGTTATGGGGTAGTTTATATGTTGTAATCCACCCTTTGATTAAATCTAAAGCATAGGCAATCTTAATCTTTGTGAAAGTAAAATATTTTCAAACTAAGTTAAAACAACTGATTGTTTTGTCAAAACAACCAATTGTTTTGTCGAAAAGCGATTGTTTTGTCGAAACAACCGATTGTTTATACTTAGGTGTTTTGAGAAAAAAAAAATTGAAAACTGTTTTTAAAATGGTTGAACTGTTAAAAACCAAATCAACCGATTGATTCGAGGAAACAACCGATTGTTTGTTTTGGGACCATAACAGAAAAACTGTTTTATCTTTGACTGAGCTTTAAATGATTTAACTGCTTACGCTCCAGTCATTAATGCTTTGACCAATCTTTTAATGCAATTTAAGAGTTTGTTAAGATTTGATAACAAACTACATCTTTGAATAAATTCAGAAAAACAGATTTGACAATCAATCTTTGACAAGTTTTTTCTAAGAGTTTTTGAGTTTTTCAAAGAGCTGAGATGGCTAAGAGTGTGTGATTGATCAAAGTTGTGGAATAGGATTCTTCTTGTATTGATTTCAGATTATCTTCTGTAACATGTGTAATCCTTGTATTCTCTGTGAAACAAGTTTCGTTTCTGTGTTTGCTAAGATTGGTTGTGTGTTCTTGAGGGGATCAAGATCAGCAATCTTGGTGTAGGTGTGTTGACCAAGGAGAGTGTG
>Ga0123342_1004750_pt1 | contig 20409 bp, 14 predicted proteins | sample Turbeawhitnodule_FD_89960 | JGI IMG/M metagenome (GOLD analysis project Ga0123342, IMG submission 89960) | Root nodule microbial communities of legume samples collected from Mexico - Turtle bean Mexico white nodule | ecosystem: Host-associated > Plants > Roots > Nodule | place: Mexico: Nepantla... | reverse complement strand
TACTTATTTATATATATATATATATATATATATATATATATATATATATATATATATATATATATATATATTAATTTTCTACATCTAATACGATAACATTCCTACTATTAATATGAGTGCTAAAGATTATATATTTTACAGAGTATCTAAATCTTTAATGTTCTCGCATGTCAAACTTGTCATCTTTATTCAGATTTAAGGTCACATTTAGGTTTGTAATATTTTTCCATGCATAAACATGTAAACTTTCATATTATTTTTCACTTGTCAATATTTTCATTACCATCATTATCTGTCCTTATTTTGTAACGAAATTCTAAATATTTGAGACTCTTTTTTTAATTTGTGGTAGCACTTTTAAATATAACTTTTTTTAGACATAATAATGACCAATCAATAGAAAACTAAACAAAAATATTACTTTAAAAGAAATCCAATAACATGTTTAATTAAGTATTTGTTTCTTTGTTTAAAAAGTTATAAAAACAATATTTCATTTAACTTTAAAATTACTTTATGTTCATGTACTTATAAATAAACATTTTGAAAACTCAATCCACGTGTTAGTCCAGAAAAAAATGTATGTTTGTCTTCACCATTCTTATCAGACACCACAGCTAGACTGTGCTCTATCCCTAATTGAGAGAGAGCAACAATAAATTGCAAAATGGACCGAATGGATTTGTGAGACCATTGCCATAATTTTCTAAAAACACATAAAAAAACATAGTCTACTAAGAACAGATAAAAAAAAACGAAAGAGTTTGATCTAAGTGGAGAAGGAAGATGTGTGAGATTATGCAGAAGCAGCAATTTTATCAACCTCAATTTGTTGTCCACCCCATACCAGCATGCGAGCATTTGTTTGTTCCACCTACAATTGAGAAGGGTTAAATGAATGTAAGAAACTACAATATCTGAATTCATTCAAGCAAAACATAAAAAAAAGGGAAAGAATAAGGATAAGAAAAGAAAAGGCAACTATTTAGCTCTGTATTTCAAAATTTATCCATATATGAAAAGTAAGCAGGGAACACCAATTTGCTTTTGATTTTCCAGCAATAAAATTAGTATCAGCTGAACTAAAAACTTAAATATTTGCCCCTCTAATATTGCAAAAAGTTATTGTGGAAGCAAAGTATCACTTTTCTGCAGAACTATTAAGTACAATGCCTACAAAAGTTTCAGAGAGAATGAAATGCATTGCCTACCTCTTTCTTCCAATTAGTTTTGTAAAGTATGAACATGAGCAGGAAGGTCTGTAGAAGAATTCCACATATCATACCACCCCAAAGACCCTGAATGGGGACAAAAATATCAGAACCGTTAGTTAGAGTTGCCTTTTCTCTCTTTCCTTTCTTTTAGCAATTCACTTTTATCTATAAAACAGTTAAATTAGTCTTGGATAAAGGCAATAATAAAAAACAAAAATTTAAGCTGGTATCATCAGCATAGACATATCCATTTTTCACTCAACAGCAAACAACAGAACAGCAACAAGCAATCTTGCTATTTTCTTCTCTAACTTTTGCAGATCTAAATAAAGAAAAGTCAACAGATTGCACTAAATTTATGAATTTTATCAAAGGAAATTTTGATGGAAATGCAATTAAAGTAGTGGTTTATTACCTCAACCCCCAAATTCGCTTTATAACCAAGAAGGAACCCCAGTGGAAGCCCAAATAAGTAGTAACAGCCTACGTTGATGTAGGCCACCAGGGCCTGCCACCCACCTCCAACAGCAACACCTGTAAGAATGATTTCAAAATTGCAAATAGGATAAAGGAACTACCTGTTTCCCTTCATGAAGTAAACAAGGAAAATGGTAGTCGATTATACCTGAAATCACTGGTTGAACACTGTTCAGAACCATTGTAATAGCCAGGAGGACTCCTAGCTTCGAAACGGCCTCTTGCAAAACCAGACTGTTAGTAAAAATAAGGGCATAATAGTTTCTGGTCGTCAAAACAATACCCATGAAAAAGACTCCCAAGAGAAGTGACTGAAAGGTTGTCACGTAGACAGAGTACTTGGCAGCTCTTGGACGTCCAAGCCCAAGTTCATTGGAAACTCTGACACTGAAAATAAGAAAAACACAAACATGAATCACACATATTACATGGCTAACTTAAAAACCTGCATTTCAAATTTGCAACCAATCAGTACTAACAATGTGAAGTTGTCAACATATTTGCCAGAGTAAATGGACAAAAATCAAACTCACACGACATTAATTTTGGTTGCATACCTGACAGCTGCATTTATTCCAATGAAGATCATGCCTTCCCACCCATTGATATTCATGCTATAAAACATCATTGAAATAATCAGCAAAAAAGTTATCTTACTTCCATTATTTGAATAAACAAATGTAAAACTTGGGACTGTGAATCGGAAGGAGGAATTATTTACGAGGTTGTATGAATTCATACTGTAAACAATTCATCCAACAAAATCACTTAAGAGATATTTAACTCAGTCTATTCCCTCCAATTAGCTGGGATTACATCTCTGTTTTTGCTCGTGTTATGTGAATGAAAGTATGATCTTACCATATAGAGAGAGAATCAACAGCAACCACTGCATTATCAAGGTGGCCAGCAAGAACTATGACACTCATCATATACCAAACTTCAAGGCAAAGCATTACAGCTGATGCAAGAGATAGCCTAACAAAGGCCCAAATATCCTTAAAAGCCAACCATGACAATCCAGTCCATCCATCCTTACACCAGACCACAACATAAATAAGTTGAGCCGCTGTAATCCCCCAACTCGTGATATCAAATGCCAAAGCTGCACCAGTTAAGCCTAACTCTAATGTGTAAACTAAGAGCCAGAGCATCCCAACGTGCAGAACTAAAGCCACCAACCCAATCCACGCAATGACGTTAACCTTACTCTGAGATTGAAGGAACTTTTGCGTTGGAAAATTGAAGGCAAGCGAAAGAAATTGCGGAATTACTAAAATAGAGAAATTCCCAGCAAGATCAGCTATATCTGTCTGTTGACCAAGAAGCTTCAAAATTGGAGCAGCAAAAATGTATATGGGCAAGAGCAAAATACTGGTCACAGATAAAATCACCCATGAGCGTTGCATATAAATGCCAAGCATATTAACCTGCCCAGCTCCGAAAGCTTGTCCACATAGCGTCTCTGTTGCACTTCCCATCCCAAGCTTCAAGGTTTTAAACAGTTTCATTAGATTTATTTCTTAAAAACCAACATTGGGTTAACAAGTAGAATTTCTGCAGTATTCATCCTCCAAAATGAAGACACGCAACTACCCTCTCGATAAATAAATACTTACATAACAATTGTAATAAAGTTAATTCTCAAATGAATTGCATTAACAAAGAAAAAATACAAGACGAAAATTCAATCACCGACAGTGAGAACAAAAGAACCCCCTTCTACATTTAGAACCAAATAAAACCCACGACAAACCTTAGTTTAAATTTTCTATAATTGGAATTTCACCTTAAGATTCCAAATTAACCTCTAATATAAACGTAAACATTGATTAAAAATACATAATCTCGATTCTAATCAGAGCATTAAGAAACTGAAACGAATTATTATCTTAAAAGAATAATTAAAAAAAGTGCCTAGTTTCTCCAGCACGGACCAAACAGAAGAAAACTGACACTGGCATAATTTTTTTTTGAAATTTGACAACGATCTCGATACTCGTGAACAGCAAAACACGTTGACGTACATAGATCGAAAAAATAATGTAGTTCGGATGTTGAAGAGAAGAGATGTGGCTAACCATGAAACCAAAGGCGAAACTGCCAATGACGGAATTGATGAGAGAGATAGCAGAGAGCTCAATGTCACCGAGGTGTCCGACGAAGATGCTGGTGACAGAGTTTACTCCGAATTGGCACCATATGTTGAAAACAATGGGCAACGCAATCACCCACATCCTCTTGGTTTCGATCCAGAACACATCCTTAACGGTCTTGAAGTTCCTCGCCGGCACGTAGTCGCCGTCCTCCGCCAGCAGCTTCGCCCCCTCGCCGTTCACCAGCAGGGGAGCGTCCATCGCAATCACCAAACACGTGTAAGCCTTCGCTTCAACGTCAAACTCCTCACAGAAGGAGAAGCTCTCAGTTGCTCACGTGCACCACTCTCACTCTCACTCTCGTCACGAACTTCAATCCTACATGCAGAACTTGGGTCAGGAATTATTAAATAAGAACGCGTCTATTATCACCAATGCAATTTGGGTTTTGTTGGCTATGTTTAAACAGTGATGATCAGAATCTGGAATGTGTTAATTTGACAAGTGCTAACAACAGTTTTGTGCAGTGCCATTTAATGCAAACCAAATTTGAAGTTGTTCTAGATATTCTCTCAGATTTTTACTCTCTCTTATAAAAAAAAATATCGCGTTGTCCTCGGAGTAACCCTCGTGAAACATGAGATTCTCAACTTATTTTTTCAACCATTCTTTTTACAGTTTCATACTCTTCTCTCTGTTTTGTTAAATTAATTCCTCTAATTCCTAATAAAATAAATAAATACATATTTGGTTTGCCACAAAAAGAGTCTCTCGTCACCATCATCGCTCTTCTTATCTTTTTCTTTTCAACATGCTCTTGTGCTGTATTTGTCAAAGTCTATATAAATTCATATTTCTTTATTTTAACTTAATTGAAATGTGAAAATTGTTGGTGAAAAAAAGAGAGGATAATAATGAAACATGGCTCAAGTGGGGGAAGTGAAAACCTAATAAATACTAACTAATAGTGTAGTTTGGGAAGAGGAGGGTATAAGATGTGCCACGTCACTTGAACTTGAAGTTCAGTGGGACGATGGGTGGGTATTCATTGTAAAGAAACGGTGTCGTGTACTGTGTTGGGCCACGTAAAGGAAGTAGTTAATGAAAAGCTGAAAAGGTTTTTTTTAGAGTCGTATGATGATGGGATAATTTAGAAATAAATATGTATAATAAAAAGTAAAATTATAATTAAATAATATAAAAAAATATTAAAATGATAATATTGAGAGTTGTAATGTGTTGTATAAAAAATTGGGATTATATTATCGTTTTTGTTCCATAAATATTGAAGGTGTTTTCTTTCTATGAATGAAAAGAAAATAAATGTTGCTTTCAGAATAAAAGTGCATTTTTAAAATTTTCCAACTGAAATCCGCAGAAAAATATATTATTATTTTTATTCTTCAATTATTTTATTAACTTTTAAAAATACTGTGTTTTCATTTTGTTGGTAATATTTTTTGAATTAAAATTGTGAAAACTAAATACGCACCGCAGCAGAGGGGCAAGGCAACGCTATCGCGTCAAACTTGAAAGTTTAAAATTCTATTATTTTAAATATTTTATAATTGCCAACTAATAGTATTTTAATTAAGTTATATCAGTGTTTTAATTAATATTTATTGATTTTTTGCAGACAAGTAAAGTACAAGTTAGATGCACGAATTCGAGTACTTAACTAACGATGATAAGTGGTTGAAAAGTAACTACGAATAGGTAAGAATATACAAGGCAAAATTTTCCTTAAACACATAAAAAAAAAAAACTTATAAAATTAATTTATACACAAGTTAATAATTTATACTTTCGTTAATAATCACTTTATAATAAACAGTTAATAAATGGGATTTCATGTAGGATAGTTTTGTATGTGGGATTAATCATTTGATTTTTTTTCGTGCGTTAACACGTAATTTTCATATATTAAAGAAACTTTATTGAATTTGGAAGAATGATTATAATTTAATTGACATTAACACAACTAGAAAATTTAGTTATGCCAAACCATAATAGTAAAATCTTGCCAAAATGAGTCATGAACTTACTCTTTGAAGTAATATTTTGATATAGGTTTTTATATTATTAGGATTGTATTAAACATTAATTTTGCCCTGAAAAAAAATCTCAACTTAGGTTGCCAGAATTTTAGCCAAGCAAAATATAAAATTGAGTGACTTATATGATAAAACTCTTTCCTCCTATGGCCTAAATTTAGATAAAGTTGCTTTTGTCCTTTCGTATAAAAAAAAACTTTATCTTTAACAATACACAAAGATTTCTTTATTTAATATACACATATTTTTTTTAATTTTGCTTATATATATATATGCTTATTTCTCATCATATAAATACATAATCATTATAATAAATACTATTAAATTTGTACTGTAATTTGATCTTTTTCAACTTATCTATAAAAATGTGTTCAACCTTCAAGTTGACAAACATAAATTAAGACATAATCATCAAAATCTAATACTTCTATACTTTCACAATCAATCTCGATCAAATCTTTCTAATTCACTCAACAATAAATCCTACAAGATAAATTTGGAACTTATGACCACGTCATATTCACATCCATATTCTCTAACGCAGAGTTTTATTAAAAGGTAAAATTAGTTTCCCCTACATGATGAGAAGTAGACGTACTTAAAAAGAGTTTCAACTTCTAAAAAGAACATGGATAGTCTAACCTGAATCATAAAGTTTTGTTTTAATCAATTATCCAAACATATTTCTAAGACTCTTAAGTAACATAGACTAATTTCAGGTATCATATGCAAATAACCTCAATCCTAGGAAACATAAAAACTAAAAATTGACTCAAAAGAAAAAAAAACATAAATAAACTTAGGTTGGTTATTCCTACACCTCCGTAGCATCTCGTGACACCTTCATAGGTCAGGCGAAAATACCATCTTATCCTTAAAAAATACATTCTAAGTTCTACAATCCATAAATGTATTTATTCCATTTACCCCTCCCAAATTCTAGAAGTGTTTTTTTTATAACAAAAATACATTTCGGTTTACAAAATTCGGAAGATATTATCGGATTTAAAAATACATTATGGATTATATAATCCAGAAATACCTTTCAAATTTCATATTTCATATGGAATGTATATTTTTTTTAAAATCACTGCTGATTATAAATTATACAAACTGAAAAGTATTCCAAATGTTAAAATATCATCTCGATTTTATAATCCAATTTTTTCTTGATCACCAATTGTAAAATGAAAAAAAAAAATTATTTTTTTAAATATTTTAAAAAAGTATGAGGTTGCTACAATAAGCTATAGAAGTGCAAAAAGAAACAACCTTGAACTTACTGAATTCAAAATTTTAACTTAATTGAAATTGAAATATGTAAATTTACGTTGTATTAAACTTTAATTGTCAATCTCTTGGATTTAGTCGTTTTATCCTCATCAAAAGTTTATATATTTTCATATTTTAAACAATTTTATACAGCTAGCTAAAAAACCCCTACCAAACCTCACTAGTATATTAAGAAGAAGAAAAAGGGAACTTTGAGTCATTATAAAGTAAAAATTCTCCGATGTAGTATAAAATACTTTTATCTTAAAATAATATAAAATATTTTGATATCTAATATAAAAACTTTTATAAATAATATGAGATATCTAAGTCATCAAATATTAAAAATTAAGGGTTAAATATGTTTTTCGTTCTTAATATATGTAAAATTGTTTTATTTCTAATCTAAACTTTAAACTTCCTAAATACTTATAATTTTTTTATATTTTTTATATTTTAACACCTTAATTTATACTAAAAATTCATTTATCACAAAATTATTTTTGTTTGCAAGAATATTTTTAATATTTTATTTATTATAAGTACTCGAAAAACTAATTTTACATAAAAAATATTTAACTTAAAAAATAAATTATTGATAAAAATAAAAGGATAATAATGTAACCTGGCTCGTGGGTGGGGAAATGAAAACCTAGGAAATAATAGTGTAGGTTGGTACGATGAAAGGTATAAGATGTGCCACGTCACATGAACTTGAGCTACAGTGGAATGATGGGTGGGCAATCATTTTTAATTTTCCATATATATAATTATTTCTTATACATATAAATCATTAATATATACTACAATCAATAATAATCAATAATATTAAATGTATATCTTGATTTGATATTTTTCAACTTATCTATCAAATGTGTTGAACTTTCAAACTTTTCAAACTAACACTTAATCATTGTATTATTCTCACATGAAGTAATGGTTCTATGTAAAAACTTATGTTTAAATAACCTTTGCCTTTGCATACCATATGTTTTCGGTTATGTCAAATACATCTTTACCCTTTGTAGTACAATATATATACTCGATTATGTTATAATATAATATAACAATTTTAATATAAATAATAAAAATAAAATATATTTATATAATAATTAATAAGAATATTCATACCAATAATAATATTAAATAAATAAATCATAATAATAATATAGCATAAATAAATTTATATTATAATAACAAAAAATGTATTTATAAGAAATTTAAAATATACACATATATAAAAACAAAATATTAAAAAGAAATGTAGAACACTCCATTTGGTTATTGTGGAGTTCTATCATCTCCAACATCATATGTTTTTGTATAACACACGATCATAGTAAATTTTAAAACAAACACAAAGTGGAAAGTATGGCAAGTTAGTATTTTCAAAACTTTCAATGTGACTTTCACTTTCAATAAATATAATCACAAACACACAATTCATCACTTTTCATACCTCACAATTTGAATAAACAATCACATGTTTATAATTAACTCATAATCAATATCATTTATGTCAGAATTCCACTTACCCATATACATAAACATTTGAATCTACTTATGGAAGACTCGTGCATTGATTTAGAGTCAGATTTGCACATGTCATACTGCCCTGCTACGAAATTCACACAGTTATGCAGATAAGAATATCAATACAAAATCACCTCATATGATAGGGTTAATCCATATGATTTATCAAACTAATTATCTTTCAAACCACATGCCCAATCATATGAACTTTCTTTGACTTTTAACCACATGATAATCTTCATTTATATGATTTCAATATACCAGTAGAGTTATGATAACTCTTTCTAGACAAACCCCTAATCAATGCACATCCTAACCAATATCAACACAATATTTCATTTCTTAAAAATACTATCTCTCGACCACATTTCCGTTGGATTTATGGCTCAATTCACACATCATATAATAATTGAAGATCAAATGTTTAATTTATAATATATAAATAAACATTAATTATAAATCAACAAAACAATTACACAATAATTAAATGAAAAAAAAATGATTTTGTTAGGCTTGAGTGAAAATGACCTCGCGAGCGAAAATAAACTTAAGAGTTTAAGTCAAATTTTAACCATTTTTTGCTTGAGCATAAATCTTATCATTTGAGCAAAATTTGACTCCAAAGCGACAATTGTTTTTGGATATGTTAAAATAGGATATGTTAAAAATGTCTTTAACGTGAATGAATCTAAATGAGTAAACAACAATGATCATAATCCAAAATATTGAAAGAGAAATAATACCATGACATGCTTCTTTTCCTTTTAACATACTGATTTTATGCATCCAATATGTAATTTTGTAATTGGAATACACCAGATGAGTAAAAATATAAAATACATAAAACAAATTGAAATAAACACAAAAAAAAATTGTATTTAGTAGATACATCATTCACTAGAAAATAAATGATAGAAAATAATGTAGTTAAAATAACAATTTTAGTTTAAATGGAGAAGAGTGGTAAAAATAACATATGGAATAAATAAAATTTACAAAACTAATAGTCCATATTCTATAGTATTAAATTCATAAGTCATATCATAACACATGTAGTAGCAACAGACTTAACAAAAAAAATTCAAATACAAAAATGATTTTTTATTATTATGTGGGTTAGCCGTCCCATAGTTAGCTTAGACATGTTATGAGTATAAGTGAGTCAACAAATTAAAATAGTGAACCCATAAAACAAATTAAAATAGTGAACCCATTTTATGTTTTTCTTAACGGGTTGAGAGCAGCTCATATAACCACTAGAGTCATGCATTAGTTTGTAAAGAGGAAGAAAATTAATTAATTTTTTTATATTATATTTCTTTTATTTAACTTATTTTTTATAAAATAGAATTTTATTATTTCTAATCTGTTTTGTTTCATTTAAAAAATAAAACATAAAATTATTATTTTTACTATTTTTTTTATATATTCTATTTCATTTTTAAAAATAGAATAACTCTCTTTACTCATAATAATATTTTTTTTCTACATGGAAAGAATATTTAAAATGTAAAAATTTAAATACTTGTATTTTATCTTTTTTTTTAAGTTCTTACACTTTAATTAATTTAAGTGTTTTTATTATTTTAAAATATTTTTATGAATTTTTTTATAAACATAAAATAAAATCTGTTACATGTCTTTTATGATAATTTTTTAACTGTGATTTATTAAAATATTTGTTGGTAATTATGTCTCTCAAAATTTGATTTTTAAATAAATTATTAATAATTTCAAAAGATTAAAATAATAAAAAATATTGTGATTATTTTTATAATTATAATTATATTAAATAAGCACACTATTTTTGTTATATTAATGATAATAGTATATAATTTTTTATTTGATTTTTTTTAATTAAAATCCACTTTATTTTGGATCTGTCCTATAATTGTGGAAAGAAAAATGATACAATGACAACCTTGTTCCATTTATACAACTCTCTTTCTTTACTTAAAATTTTAACTTTTTGTATGAAATAACAAAAATACTCCTTTTTTATATCATCAATGAAGAGTTGTATAGTGGAACAAGTTGTGAAAATTACAAAATGAGAATTTTTTGTTACAGTAATGAGTAGGACCTGGATTAGGAAGATGCTAAAATTGATAGAAGAGTAAGTGAGGGATGTTCCTCTGTTTCCAACTTCTTAAGATGGTCCACATCGAGTAGCATTATAAACAAAAAAAGGATTGTGTATAATATAAACCACAAAGGTTATTCATCTCAATTTACTGAGCCGTGCACTGAATACAAAGCGAACTATTCTTTCGCCTTTTACTAAAGAATACCGTGTTTTCATTGTATTAAACGGCATAAGTTAATTTTTGAAAGAGAATTCTTTTGAAATTTCTGTAATTAGTTTAATGTTTCTGAGATTGTTGTTTAATATTTTTGGATAATTTAAGGTGTGTAGTGACCTTTTGTAGTCAAAATTTTCAGAAATATCTATTATTGGATGATTACTTTTCAAACTCTTATTCATATATATAATTTATGGTGGATCAATTGAGTTAGACAAATTAAAATGAAATTTTAATTTTAACTTCTAAAGCAGTGGAGATTTATAGAAAAAAAGTATATTTATGAAATACTCAGATAAATATATTGTTATTTATAATATTTTATTTATTAAGGTTTAATATTAATATTAATATTCTTTTAACATAAATTTATAATATTCCTTAGCAAAAAATAATATAAATGTTATATATATATTATAAATTTTTGATTTTTTCAATAAATATATTATTACTATACATTTGCTGGTAGAGTAATCATGCTTCATACATAGTATTATTTTTGTTTGAACAGTTTTTTTTATATGGGTCAATCAATTAAATTGTGCCATTTACTGGTATACCACTCTCTAGTCTTGCTGCTGGTTGGATGTAAAATATGATATGAGAATTTAAAATTATTTCTCTTAGGCCATTTTGTAAAAGTATTCCCTCTGTTATACAAGGTCATGCTTCAAAGAATTAACTATTCCCTTGAAGTTGTAAGTTTGCACTAAGGTTTGCTGCAAGGAGAAGACTAGGAAGATTTAAGAATGAAAATTTAGAATGAATAAACTAGTAAAAGTTTGAAACATTTAGTTGAGGAGATAGAATTTTGGATTGACAAGATTATTGGCTTGGAGAGATAAGAATATTGTTATGGAGAGATGAAAATACTCAATGCCAACCTCTTTAGTCCATGATAAGTAATGAGAATTGCTATACTATTCCAGCATGGTGAAAGAAAAAACTAGTAAAAACTGAAGATCCTTTGTTTTATAAAGCTATTAAATCAGGTTTCAACAAAGACTAAAGTTCTTCTTCCTGATTTAATCTAAGTTAATAGAGACAGAATGACAGGAAAGATGTGAGTGAGATGAAAGAAATTTAATGAGGTATGACCTATTGTTTATATTTTTCCAACTAAGAACAAGGACCACATGGAATACCACAATGAATATAATGAATTATTTGTGGTATAAAATCTAAAATCTCTCCATTTTAAGGCCACGGAGCCATGTAGTGAATACAAAGCGAATTATTCTTTCGCCTTTTACTAAAGAATACCGTGTTTTCTCTATTTACAATGGCATACCTTAATGGACCCTGCAACTAGTTCAAATATTTATTGTTGGTCAGAAATTATCATAGACCCTGCCACTATTTTTTCTTTTTAATATAACTACTTCAATATAACTACTTCAATTTTCTGTAGCTTGTAATAATTTATTATGTTATTATTTATGTCGTATATATTTTTGGCAGTCCAATGAATGTAATGATTTAGTAATATTTTCTATATAGGAAGAATATTTAAATATGAAATTTTAGATCGTTGAATTTATCCTTTTTTCTAGTTCTAACTCTTAAATTAATTTAAGTATTTTAAAATACTGTGTAAAATAATTTTTAATCATTAATAAAATCTGTAATATAGTTTTTGTTATAATTGGTTTTGGTAATTAAGGATCTCAAAGTTTTAGTTTTAAATAAATTATTAATAATTCAAAATTTTAAAATAAAAAGTATTTATATATGCAATTATTTATAAAATTAAAACCATACTAAATATGAAAGCTATTTTTGTTATATTAATGATAATAATATATAAATTTTGATTTTGATTTTCCAACTTAAGATGCACTTATTTTGGATGTCAGGAAACTGTCCTATAATTGTCTGAAAATCCATATTCAAGAGGTTCCATGTTTCTGCAAATCTCAGAACAATTTGCCTTTGTTCTGTGTCTCTTCTAACTAAGAGAAAAGGGTGAAAAACTACTGCAAAAGTATGTTTCACAGATGAAAATACTCAATGTTAACCTTTTAGTCCATGATAAGTTATGAGGATTTATGTCACACTGGTGAAATCAGGTTAAAATCAGGATGTGTCTGACAATTGTGTGGTGCTTTAGGTACAGCTGTGTTTGATGTTTGATCCACCTGTATAGATGACACAACTTGTAACAAAATTTAATGGGCCTTGGATGACTGTTTGTGTTTTACTTCAATCCACCTAAGAAATTTAGTACTTTAATAATTGAGTGCTACATATTTAATTATACAAGTGGTAATTATAATAGTACCTTTGCAGCTAAAAATTCCAAGAGACCCAATTTTCCCTCTTCTATGTTCACTTTACTTCTAATTATTATAAAACACCTCTTAATAGTCATTGTTCAAAATATTTAAATTTTGTTTTATGTCATTATTATTTGTAGTTTTATTTTGTGAAATGTCAACATGTATGTTAACTCCACCAAACATTATTTATCTATTTTATAAATTCACCAACTTCATAGGTAAACAAAGAACCATGCCATACAATAACAAATAGTGGAAATGTTTCTGGCCACAGTTAAAAATATGTTGCTTCTCTTCAACCAGATAAATGCAAGGCTTAGCTAACACATTGATTTTGAAGGCTCATCAATCACGCACATTTATAGGTCTCTTTCAACTTAGGCCAAGTATTTCTTAATCATCTGCTTTGATGTTTTGAGACTTAAGGAAACTTCACATAATTCTGGTTACAGTAATGACGAGGCCCTCGCTTAAGAAGTTCCACATTGAGTAGCAACATAAAAAAACAAATGGGTTGTATGATATAAAGTAGAAAGGTTTATAATTACACCTCACTCAGCCGTGCACTGAATACAAAGCGAACTATTCTTTCGCCTTTTACTAAAGAATACCGTGTTTTCATCGCATAAAGCGGCATAAGTTAATTTTTGAAAGAGAATTCCGATTGGAATCTCTGTTATTAGTTCAATACTTTAAATTCTATAATTCTTCCTCTTAAACAAAAACTCTTCCTCTGAAATATTTTACTTTCTATATTAGCTACTGTTTATTGTAAATATTTGTGTTACCTAATGATGTATGCGTTACATAATATTGTAATGTTTAGTTAGAGGGTGTTTGGATCAAGTAATTAACACAAATTAACATTAAATTTTAATTTTAACTTTTAAAGCAGTGGAGATTTATACAGAAAAAGTATATTTACAAAAAATATCACATAAATATATTGTTATTTCAAAATATAATATTTTTATTTATTAAGGTTTAATATTCATATTTTTATGTAAGTTTAATTTTTTTTTTAATTTTTCTATCAATTTATTTTAAAAAAATCATTTTACATATGTACCAAAATTTCTATTATAACAATAAACAAATCTTTCTGTCACATTTCACTTTTTTTTTAATTTAATTTTTTTCTTTTAATTTAACTTAACCAACCTCAATTCCTACTTTTTTTCCCATTCTTTTATTTTTATTCTATTTTAATTCAAATAAAATATTAGATTCTGTTACGAAGTCCAGAAGTTCACAATAATTTGTAGAATGTGTAGATTTTGTTTCAACTTTGTCTTCCTTAGCAAACAAAAAATAATTCTTTTATCAATTCATGTCATATTATATACAATAAGTGTTATATATTATAAGATTTTGAAAAAAAATTTAATTTTCAATCAAATATATTATTACTCTACATTTGCTGGTACAGTAATCATGCTTCATACATGGTATTATTTCTGTTTGAACTGTTTTTTTTTTTATATGGGTCAATCCATTAAATTGGGTCATTTACTGGTATTCCACTCTAGGATATGTGGGTTTAAGATTATTTCTCATTGGCCCAAGTAAACGTATTTCCTATCCCTAATCCCTCTAATATAGAAGGCCATGTTTCAAAGAATTAATTATTCCCTTAAATTGTAAGTTTGCACTAAGGTTGCTGTAAGGGGAGGACTAAGAAGATTTAAGAAAGAATATTTAGATTGAATGAACTTGTAAAAGTTAAAATATTGGTTGAAACATTTAGTTGGGAAGATAGAATTTTGGATTGACAACATTATTGGCTTGGAGAGATACCAATATTGTTAGAGAGATGAAAATACTCAATGCCAACCTCTTTAATCCATGATAAGTAATGAGGATTGCTAAACTATTGCAGCATGGTGAAAGGAAAAACTAGTAGAAACTGGAGAATCCTTTGTTTTAGAAAACTATTAAATCAGGTTTCAAAATACTGGAGAACCTATTTGACAGGTTCAAAAACATTGATTATTCTAATGCAAAATTTAAACAAAGGCTAAATTTCTTCTTCCTGATTTAATCTAAGTTGAGAGATAGAGAGAGTGAGACAGGAAAAATGAGTGAGATGAAAGAAATTTTCTTATTGAATTGATGAGTTGAACCATTTAGTATGAGAAGCAACCTATGGTTTATATTTTCTTACTAAGAAGAAGGTCCACATGGAACACCACAATGAATATAATCACTTATTTGTAGTATAAAATCCAAAATCTCTGCAATTTAAAGACACGGAGCCATGTAGTGAATACAAAGCGAATTATTCTTTCGCCTTTTACTAAAGAATACCGTGTTTTCTCTACATATAGTGGCATACGCTAATTTTTTATAGGGGTCTGCATTGTGGACCCTGCAACTAGTTAAAATATTTTTGTTTATACTAGCTGGAATGTGCACATACTCTCTATCTTCAACAATTTTAATGAGAAAGTACTTTTTGTGCTCGAAAATTGAACTAATATATACTTATATATTTAATGATTAAAATTCATTTGTAAGTATAATAAAATGTGTTTGAAGCTTCACTATTATTCATCAATATTTACTAAAATAAAAAAAATATGATATTTTAGATTTGTTTTTATTATTTTAATAAAAGTTGAAAGAAAACTATCATTTCTTAATATATTTAGTTGAATAAATTTTTTACATGTTTTCTACGGCTGAACTCTATAACAAGCTTCCAAATGTGTATTTGTTATGTATTTATGCATAATAGAAATACATTTGAGAAATGAAAGATCATACATATTATTGGGGATTATTTACTGTGAAATAAATAGTTATAAAATACACAAACAAAACAGTTTTATGTTGTATAGAAGTTGTGAATTGAGGAGGGAGAAAAATAAAATAATATTTTTCTACATTTTAGTAAAGACAAGGGTGTAAGTAGCAGGCCCTAAAACAGACAGTAATATTAATGTTCTGCAAAGGAAGAACCTTAAAAAAAGGAGCTACTAAAGATCAAGAAGAAAATAAAAAGGAGGCAGTTTCTTCCTGCACCCCTACATTTTTTTTCCTGCACCCCCACAATGTTATGCAAAGACCAAATTATTCCTATTATTCTTTAAAAACCTTAAAATGCACTTGAACTGTATTTATTTTTTGCATTATGGATTATGGAATCCAGAAAAATTTTGGATTGGCATTTCTGGTAAAATTTCAGATTCACCAATCCGTAATTCAAAATATGCATCATTCAAAAGAAGCATTCCGGATCCACCAATATGTAACAGAAATATGTCTTCTGGATTCAAAAATCCATAATTAAAAAAAAAAGAATTCCGGATCCATGAATTCGTAATAGAATTAGACTTCTGGATTCAGCAATCTGGAAATCAATAATTTATGCAAAAATTGCTTCCGGAACACCTCCTCATCCGGAAAAAAAATAATATTCAGTTCCAGATTGCTGAATCCGTAGCACAATCCCAGATCCTATTCCGGTAACCATGGTGTCCTTTTTCAAATAAAATACTAAGACCAATTTCGGGATTTAGAAAATTGTGGGGGTGCAGGAAGAAAAATGTAGGGGTGCAGGAAGAAGAAGCCTAAAAAGGATGTCCACTTCCTCTCTCTCAGCCCAAAGATGAAATATAAAAAGAAGCCCATGATATGAGTCCATATAATTTTTTTTTATTGATTTGAGTTAAAATGAATTTTAAAGAGATTGATATATGTTTGAATACTCGTGTTATGAAAAAAATTGTAAACATCATGATTGTCCAATATTAAATTAAGTTTATATATATAAAGTTTATAATTTTTTGTTTTGTTTTAATGGATGAAATAGGATATGTGTGAATGTTTTGATGAAGAAGAAAGTTCCAAGGACTTAGAGTTGAGGAATAAGGTCAAGGACTATTTTTTGTAGTTTATTATTTTATAATAATTTTATATCAATGTTAAAATTATAGAAATTGATGTGGAATGTAAGAGAAGATTGTTTTATTCTATTATTTTGATAATTTTTGTATTATATTATAGTTAGAATTAGAGAGAAACATTTCAAGGAAACAAAAATAGAATCTTGACAACATGTGAGTGATGTACTCAAATGATTGATATGAAATATAAGAAATATAAGGGAAATATTTAGTTAATGAAGGAATAAGGTTTGGTGACAATATTATTTTGAAATTTTAGATTGAGTTTTTATAATATTTTGCAAAGAACATATTTAGAAGAGTAATAAATTTATAATGATGACAGATAAACTAAAAAAGGAAATGTAACTTTTATAAATATTTAATTATTGAGATTGATATTTAGTTAATATTAACATTTTTAATTTTTATTTAGATAATTGTTCTAATTTTATGGGTGTATTATTTTTTTAAATGAAGTAAACTTTTTTTTAAATACTAAATGATATATATGGTAAAATATATTAATATTTGATCTTATTAAATATAAAAATCATGTGATATTTTAAGTAATATTATTATATGACTTGAGTATAGAAAAAATTGAAGAAATTGATGTAAAGAAAAAAATGATTTATAGTGTACTTTTGTTAGAAATTTATTCGAAAATAATAGATTGATTCGGGGCAATTCAACAATTTTTAATATAATTTTATTTTGATAGGTTTTAATTACTAATTATTTAGATTCTAAACTTGGTATTAAAAATATTAATAGCTAATTAGATAACAATATAGAAACTATTTATCAACCATAAAAACTAATTTAGAAACCAATAATTTTTTTAGTTTTTGTGTCTAATTTAGTTATTATAACAATTAATTATTTTTTTTCTCTAAATTAGTTTTTATTGGTATATATTATTAGGAGAAAAAATAAAAATAATTTTTTGGTAGTATTAGGAGAAAAAAATATTTTTATTGGTAGTATAAAATATTTGTGCTAAATTTTGTAGTAAAATAAAAATAAAAATAAAAATATTTAGATATTCAAAATATAAACTCATGCATTTATTTAGATCTTTAAAATAAATAAATAAAAATATAGGATGTTACAAAGTTGATAATTTGATATATTATTTTTTATCGAGAATAAAAAATTATTTTAATTACAAAAAATGATTTAATATAAGTTTTGTCATGTAAAAGTTAATTTAAAATCACATGAATTGATGTTTGAACATGACTATAGAAAATTTAACATGATGTCAGTGGATGTTTATGAGAGGTGGATAATATGTTTTAATATTTACCAATCATATTTTGAAATAATTTAAATATTTTATTCAGTATTTTTATTTTATATTCGTATAAAGACGCATGGCATATTATAACCCAACCTTTAGAGATTCTTTCTACTTTTCATTTGTCCATTGTTAAAAGAGGTTTTTGTTTATATTTATTTATTTAAAATTTGAATATAACACTGATAACTATTTTTTTACCTAATTTTCAATAGGTGGATATTTTATGTATTTCACATCTTAATTATTAAAATAAATATATCATATCAAAGTCTTACGATTTTATTATAAAAAGTTCAACATCGATTATATAACTTTAATATATTTGAATTAAGTTGTGATAAGTACACGACATTCATTTCAGTAATTTCATAAAAAAATATTTATTTTATAATTATGGTATAAAATTATATTATATAATTAAAAAAAATTATAAAATAATAATATAAGTCAAAAGTTAAGGATGAAAAAAAATGCCGTAAATTAAAAAATAATTTTAAAGTGAATAAAAATATTAGTTATAAAATGTTATTTTGTTTATATTTTTATTTAGATGAAAAGAAAAAGAAAAAATGTGGTGATTTTGACATAATTTAATGCATGTAATAAGGTGCATGGTTTGACATAATGGATCAACGTGCACACTAAAAGTTTCCCAATAAATTTTAAACAATAAAGTAGGTAGTTAGGCTTTTTAATGTTCGTCTAATCATAAACCTTCCGCACGCACCTTTCTAATAGTTTATAAAACAATTTTAATAAAAAAATACTTTTTATATTAAAATTAAAATTTGAATTTGTAAATCCTTTATTTATTATTTAAAAAATAAAGAACGTAGGTTTGACGTTTAAAATAATGTATTTTAAAGTTAAAATTATAATTTATACATATAATTTATTTTTAAATTTTGTTATAAATTCAAAATTTCAAAAATTGATGTTGTATATAGGATTTGCATTTTGTTGTTCATTAAATATTATTTGTAAAAGATGGATTTTATTTTTAAAATTGTAAAGTATTATGTTGACGGATGACAACTACAAGAAAATCATCAAATAGAAACTAGTTTTTGAGACCAAAATAATTAATTGCAATAGTAACTAAATTAGACACCATTTTAGAAATTAAAAATAAATGATTTTTAAATTAATTTTTATTATTGTTAAATAGCTTTTAAATTGGGGATTTTTACCATCATGAGGTTATTTTTTTTTGCTTTTTACCAAAATGAGGTCCATTTTAAAAAAATTACAAATTTAGGCAAGTTGTGTCAATTCGACCCGACTTCATATGCACAAATCGTCCCAATTAGACACGACTCTGCTATGTCATACTGAAGTCGTGCCAAGTTCGCACGACTTCTGCCACGTCATTTTTAAAATTTTTATTTTATTGTTTATATATTGGGTAGTAAGTTATGTAATGTTAAAAATTAATTTGATACATAATTTTCTAAGAGTGTTAGTTTTTTAAATGTCGTTATTTAAAAGGCCACAGTATACAATTTGCATAATATTTTAAAGGCTTATGAGGTCCAATTTAATTCAGTTTGAAATCAGAATTATTGGTCTACTTACACGAGACCAAATTTTTTACCTGACCCCATCATGCATCGACATCAATCAGGAAGACCTAACATTCAACGCATTCGTAACGAAATGGATGATTCAATTCCAAAAAAGCCAAAAAAATGTTCATATTGTAGAGTGGAAGGTCACAATAGAAGCAATTGTCCGTACAAACAAACTTAATAATAAAATTCAATTAAAGTTTGATTATTAATTTCCTCATTTTCTTTATCTATGTATTTATTCATTCATAACACTCTTAGAACATCCATTTTCTTTATCTATGTATTTATTCATTTAATTTAAACATGATCCATACACGATTATCCAATTTTTTGTTCCTTAAAACTAACACTCTTAGAAAATTATGTATCAAATTAATTTTTAACATTACATAACTTACTACCCAATATATAAACAAT